>Ga0315280_10000519_pt1 | contig 71557 bp, 67 predicted proteins | sample YL17G06_40_MG_FD_203697 | JGI IMG/M metagenome (GOLD analysis project Ga0315280, IMG submission 203697) | Sediment microbial communities from Yellowstone Lake, YNP, Wyoming, USA - YL17G06_40 | ecosystem: Environmental > Aquatic > Freshwater > Lake > Sediment | place: USA: Wyoming | collected... | reverse complement strand
TTTCTTCCCCTGGATGGGCGCCTCTTAGTGGAAGCATCCCGAATTCTGCGATAATCAAGCGGTCTTGAGGGATGGGTCCTGTCACGGCGCGTCCCCGTCCGTCCTCGCTGAAGACGCCGCCACCCATCGAAGTCTATATCCATCACGGAATTTGCGATGCTTACCCTCTTAGTTGTAAATTTGCCAGGACAAGGGTAAAATCAGCGTTTGAAAGATAGCAAAAAGATGAAGGCTGAGGAAACTTTTATGCGCCGGGCTTTGGCTGAAGCGAAAAAAGCCCAAAAAAAAGGAGAAATTCCGGTTGGAGCTGTGATTGTGTGTGAAGACAAAATTGTCAGCCATGGTCATAACCAGCACCTCAAGCGGAATGATCCGACAGCCCACGCTGAGGTCATGGCCATAAGAAAAGCGAGCTCAAAAAGAAAAAATTATCGGCTTGTTGATTGTGATCTGTACGTGACTCTCGAGCCATGCGCCATGTGCCTGGGAGCAGTCGTTCAAGCCAGAGTTCGGAGCCTCATTTTTGGGGCTTTTGATCCCAAGTCAGGAGCTGTGCAATCCATCATGAGATTCCCATTCGCCAAGACAAATCACCGCCCTGAGGTCAAAGGAGGAGTTCTTGCCGAAGAATGCGGACAAATCCTGAAAGATTTTTTTAAGGCGAAAAGGAAAAAGACTTAGAAAAAGATAAGATATCCAAAACGGAGAGGTGGCCGAGTGGTTGAAGGCGACGGTCTCGAAAACCGTTATCCCGAGTTATCGGGATCGTGGGTTCGAACCCCACCCTCTCCGCCATTCCATTTGTGTTTTTGAAGAAAGCAATGCAAACGAAATAATAATTTTTATCATATCAGAACTTGAATCAACCCGCTAAATGGTGTATATCGACCAAAGGTTACAGCTTATGAGAAAAAAATCAGTCAATCTTATTTTGATAGGATTTGGAAACGTAGGGAAAGCATTCTTCCATCTTATGGAGGAGAAAGCCGAACGTATCAGGATTCAGTTTGACCTTGACCTCAATCTCAAAGCCATTTTTGATGTCGAAGGCGGACTCTTTTCTGCTTCTCCAATAAAACAAAACCATGTGCTCGAAACGTCTGCTCGAGCGTTGGCTCTGAACCCTCTCTGGAAGCCCGGACTTTCCTTAGGAACTGTTCTCAGGGAAGTCGAGGCCGGCGTTTTGGTCGAATGCACCTCCTCCAACATCAAAACAGGTGAGCCGGGGCTCAGGCATATCAACGAAGCCCTGGAAAACGGCTGGCACGTAGCCACAGCCAATAAGGGACCGCTTGCGGTTGATTTTAAAGGGCTCGGTGAGAAAGCCCGAAGAAATCGCTTAGAACTGAAATCCAGCGGCGCCACAGCAGCGGCCCTTCCTGCGCTCGACGTCGGCCTTTACTCCTTGGCCGGAACAGAGGTCTTGGCCATAGAGGGAATTCTCAACGGAACCACCAACTACATTCTCACAAAAATGGCCCGAGGAACAAGCTATTCCGAAGCCCTCAAAGAAGCTCAGGCCAAGGGCATCGCCGAGCGAGACCCATCACTCGATGTCGAAGGATGGGATACTGCAGTAAAGCTTCTTCTTATTGCCAATGCCGTGATGGGACTTAATCTCTCCCTGGAAAATATTGAAGTGGAAGGAATTACGGGAATTTCTGCTCAAGTTATCGAAGCATCAAAAAAGGAGGGTAAAGCCATAAAGCTTTTGGGAAAAGTTCATCGTGAGCACAGCCATATCAAAGCCGAGGTTTCCCTTTCCGCCGTCGACAGATCCCATCCGCTCTTTGGAGTGGACGGCACGAACAAGGGCATAACATATTTTACCGACAGCATGGGCGCTGTCACAGTGACAGGAGGAAAATCAGACCCACGCGGCGCCGCCGCCGCCCTCCTCAAAGACATTATTAATATCTACCGATAAAAACTTCCTTTTTATAACCACCTATTTTCCGTGAGAATAGAAAACGCAAAATAAAAAATGGGAGGCACGCCACCAGTCCCCGCTTTCAAGACTAAGGCGAAGGGGGTGGACGGAGAAGGCCATCCGGAGGCGAAGCGGGCACGGTTCCTCGAAGAGGAGAGCGAGCCGAGGACTAAGCGAACTTGCCTCGCTGGGGCAAGTTCGAGGGCCTTCGAGCCCACACCCGGGCCTTGACGGGGACGCACCGTGACAGGACCCGCTCTCATTACGGAACTCGAGATGCTATCTCTGCCGGACCGAAAATTGACGTCGGCCTCTTTTTTTGTTAATTTGTTACCTTAATAAGCTCTTTTTTTTAAAAAGCTTTTATCAGCCAGTGCGGAGAGGTGTCCGAGTGGCTTAAGGAGCACGCTTGGAAAGCGTGTGTGCGTCGCAAGGCGTACCGTGGGTTCGAATCCCACCCTCTCCGCCAGGATAAAGAGTAATGAGAGGAGCCATCATGGACAGTCGAGATTATATTGTTTTGGAAGACCTCTACGGTGCGCACAACTATCATCCGTTGGACGCTGTGCTGACCAAAGGAAAAGGGATCTGGGTCTGGGATGTTGAAGGCCAAAAGTATCTGGATTTTCTAAGCGGCTATTCTGCCGTCAATCAAGGCCACTGTCATCCCCGGATCATCAAGGTCCTCCAGAGTCAGGCCAAACGCTTGACCTTGACGTCGCGAGCCTTCCGGAATGATCAATGGCCGCTTTTGGCCAGGGAGCTTTGCGAGCTGACCGGATATGAAATGGTCCTGCCGATGAATTCGGGAGCAGAATCCGTAGAAACTGCCATCAAAGCCGCCCGAAAATGGGCTTACCAGAAAAAGGGTATTCCCCACGACGAAGCGGAAATCATCGCCTGCGCCAACAATTTCCACGGCCGCACTGTGACCCTCATCAGCTTCTCCACCGAGCCTCTTTACCGGAATGACTTCGGCCCCTTCACTCCCGGGTTTGTGGTCATCCCTTATGGAGATATTGAGGCCCTGCGGAAAGCGATAAACCCGAACACTGCGGCCCTCCTCGTTGAACCAATTCAGGCAGAGTCAGGTATCCTTATTCCGCCTGCAGGATACCTCAAAAAAGCCAAGGAGCTTTGCACAGAGAATAATATCCTGTTCATCGCCGACGAGATCCAAACCGGCTTGGGCCGCACAGGGAAAATCTTCGCCTGCGACCACGAGGATGTGAAAGCGGATATGGTTGTCATCGGAAAATCCTTGGGAGGCGGTTTCTATCCTATATCAGCTACCCTTTCCTCGCGGGATATACTGGGCGTTTTCAAGCCTGGCGAACACGGCTCCACCTTTGGAGGCAATCCTCTGGCCTGCGCAGTCGCCAGAGAGTCCCTGCGCGTCATCAAAGAGGAGAAACTGATCGAGAATGCCGCAGAGCAGGGAAGCTATTTCCTTGAAAAGTTGAAAAAGATCAAAAGCAAGTTCATCAAAGAGGTCAGAGGAAGAGGTCTCCTCGTCGGCATCGACCTAAGGCCCGAAGCCGGGGGTGCCCGGCGTTTCTGTGAAGAGCTTAAAAAAGAAGGGCTTCTCTGCAAAGAAACCCATGAAAATGTCATCCGTTTTGCGCCGCCTCTCATCATCAAGCCCAAGGAGCTGAACTGGGCCCTGAAGAGGGTCAAAAATGTTTTTAAGCGTCTAAGCTGACCAAAGGCCCATATTCCAATCTTAACTATAAGAATACTAATCAGCTTTTCATAAGAAAACGGGTTGCACTTGTATCTTTTTTAGGACATAAATAGGCGAAAAAATGACAAGGCATCCCGACGAGTAGCCTGGGAAACGTCTTGGCACAATCTTTGCTTATTCAATCCTTAGAAGGAAGGATAAAGCCATGAAAAAGAATCTTTGGGTCATGTTTCTGGGTCTTCTTGTTATCACCAGCTGTGTTATTTATGTTCCTTATGAAGGAGAGGAACGAACTCTGCCTCCGGCCGAACGGGAAAGAACATATGAAAGGGATTATCCTGCAGAAACGGATATTTCCTACTTCTATGACTACCTTTCCCCCTATGGAATCTGGGTTTCTTATTCCCCTTATGGCTACGTCTGGATACCCCGCCAAGTGGGTTTGAGATGGCGGCCCTACAGCTACGGCCGCTGGATCTGGACAGATTATGGCTGGACCTGGGTTTCCTATCATGAATGGGGCTGGATTCCATTCCATTACGGACGCTGGGGATGGGATCAGCGTCTCGGCTGGTTCTGGGTTCCAGGGACAATCTGGGGGCCAGCCTGGGTGACCTGGCGATGGAGCAATCTTTATATCGGCTGGGCTTCGCTTCCGCCCGATGTTGAATTTGTTATGGGAGTGGGAATAAAAGGCCTGCCTTATGATCTTCCCGGCAACTACTGGATTTTTATCGAGGGACGCTATTTTCAGTATGAGTATCTTGACCGCTATGTCCTTCCCTTTGAAAGAAACCCGACCATCATCAGATATACTGTCAGCAAAGCCAACCTCTCTGTGCGGAACCGAAGAGTGATCAACAATGGCGTTGACGTTGACCAGGTTAGAAGAGTCACCCGAAGTGATGTCTCCAAGTATGCACTCGAAGATGCTAAGCGGCCTCAAGAGACAAGGGTCGCCGGCGACGTTGTCAGGGTTTACCGGCCCTCAGTCAAAAAAGATGAGGCGGCTAAGCCAAAATTTTTTTGGCAAAAAGAGGTAGCCGAAGAGAAGCTGCCAGAGGTCAGAATCAGAGATATGGAAAAGAGGATTTCTCCGGCTAAGGCAGAATTCAGCCTGAAAGAAGAGCAGGATAAGGAAATTCGGCTTTTAAGGCAGAGCCAGGAGAAGGAGAACGCTGAATTGCGGAAGAAAGCTGAGGATGAAAAGAAGCTGGCTTCGAGCGCCGTAGAAAAGGAGAAGGTCGAAAAGGACTATGAGATTAAGGCCAAGGAATTGCAGAAGCAACACGAGGAAGAGAAATCTAAGATAGCTGAACGGCATCAAGAAGAAGAAAAAGTCGTCAAGAAAAAACTGAAAAAGAAAGAGTAGAACTTAGGGGAAATTGTATTCGATGAGCCAGAATTCCCCTCACGTACCTTCTCTCAGGGACACAAGAATAACGGCGCTGAGAATTATCAATCCACCAAAGAGAGTTTTTAGAGCCAGCACCTCATGGAGGAGAAAAAAGGCGAGGACAATCCCATAGACCGGCTCAAGAGAGCTGATAATGCTCGCTGTCTGAGCCCGCACAAAACGCATCCCTTTGATGAAGAGCGTATGCGAACCGGCTGTACATATAACCCCCAGAATTATCAAGAGAAATAGATTTTTGGCCGAAATGGGGCTGCGATAGATAAAAAAGAACGGCAGAAGAAACAGAGCGGCAAATAAATCTTCAAAAAAGGCGATAGCACGGCTGGAGTGCTTTTGAGATAAGCGCCGATTGAATAAGGCCAATACAGCAAAAGTCAATCCAGAAAAAAGCCCCCAGAGGACGCCTTGGTAGACAAAATCAGCCGGGTCAAAGCGGGGGATAATGAGAAAAACACCCAAAAGGCAGAGGCCTGCGAAAATAAGGTTGATCTTATCCATTCTTTCCCTAAACAAAAGCGGCTCCAGAAGAACAGTGAAAACAGGGAAACAGGAATAGGACAAAAGCCCGATAGCGACAGAGGAGATCTGGATCGACTTGAAAAAGGTCACCCAATGGACAGCGAGAACAGCGCCAAGGAAAATAAGAAGAAAGAAAGCCTTTTGGAGGATCTCTCTCAAACTCTGTTTCATCGCTAAAAGCAGAATTCCCAGCGCCAGGCTGGCAAATAGAACTCTCCCTAAGACGATGAGAAAAGGGGAGAGGACAATCCACTTCCCGAACAGGCCCGCCAATCCAAAAAGGATCGTCGCCAGGTGAATTTCTAAAAGACTCTTATGCGAATTCTTTTCCATCAGCAACTTCTGCAGGATATTATAAGTGACCCCTCTCCTTTGAGCAAACCCGCCGGACCCTATTTTCTTCTCTAAAAAAATCCTTTTAAATATTTATAGGAAATATGCTAAGATATTGTCTAAAATAAAGGAAACACATTTCCTTTCTGAGAATCAAAACCAATGGCAATGTCATATCTCATATATGCCCGTAAATACAGGCCGAAAAATTTCGAGGAGATGATCGGCCAAAAGCCTGTTGTCCAGACCCTTCAAAATGCCATCAAAAATAACCGCGTGGCGCAGGCCTACATCTTCTCCGGAATGCGGGGCGTCGGCAAAACATCTGTCGCCCGAATCTTGGCCAAGGCTCTCAACTGCCAGTATGGGCCGACTCCGACTCCCTGTAATAAATGCGAATTCTGCCAGGGGATCAATGAAGATCGTTCGGTGGATGTGCTCGAGATTGACGGCGCCTCGAACCGCGGAATAGAGGAGATTCGAAACCTCCGAGAGGGTGTCAAATACCGGCCTATCCATACCCGCTACAAAGTCATCATCATCGACGAAGTCCATATGCTCACCAGAGAGGCATTCAACGCCCTCCTGAAAACTCTTGAAGAGCCTCCCGAACGTACGGTCTTCATCTTCGCTACTACTGAATTCCATAAGGTGCCTGCCACCATCATCTCCCGCTGCCAGCACTTCGAGTTCAAGAAGATTTCCCAGAAAGAGATGATCAACCATCTGCTGGATATTGCCCAGAAAGAGAAAATTACTATTTCTGCCTATGGACTCAATCTCATTGCCGAAGCGGCTGAGGGAAGCCTCAGAGACGCCCAAAGCTTGCTCGACCAAGCTGTGGCCTTTTCCGGTGAAGTCATTCAAGATGAGGATCTGAAGGAGATCCTGGGAGCCATCAGCAAAGATATTCTGTTTGAATGCTCGACCATGATCCTGGAACAAGAGCCAAGCAAAGCCTTTTCTCTCGTTGAAAAGATCATGGAAAACGGTTATGATCTGCGTTTCTTCTACAGGGAGCTCATTCAGCACTTCAGAAACCTGCTGCTGGCCAAATCCGTCCAAGAGATCCAGGACTTGCTGCCCTTGAATCCAGAGGATCTGAGTCAATTAAAAGAGGAAGCGAACAAAGCCTCAACTGAAGAAATCCTCCGCTGCCTCCTGGCGCTTCAACAAGGAGAGCAGGGAGTGCGGTTCTCTTCTCATCCTCAGATCTTCTTAGAAACGCTTCTCGTGAAGCTCGGGCACTTCAAAAAGATCATTCCCCTTCAGGAGCTGATTCAAGAAGTGGAAAAGATAAAGAAAGATATGGAGGGCTCTCCCCGCACTGAAGATGAATTGGTCACCTCTCCACAAGGGAGGCAAAAAGAAGAAAAGCAATCAGAGTCTATCCAAAAATCCGCGCCTGGCCGTCCGCCTCTCAAAAAAAAGGAAGAAGAGGAGAAAGAAATTTTCCAAAAAATCATGAAGGAGCTGCAAAACGAAAAAAGCTCTCTGGCGGCTATTCTTGCTCAGCAAACCTCTTTCAAAATTAGGGATGAGGCGATGGATATAAAATTTCATCCTGAAAAGAGATTTGTCATCGAAAACCCCGTCATTCTCGAGATTGCCTTCCCCGCCGGCGATGAATTTTATAGAGAAGCCGTGCGCAGAGATATCAAAACGGTGGAAAGAATAGCCTCCGGAATTCTCGGACAAAAGGTCAAGGTCAAGCTCGAAGAATCCATCATGGCAAGAGAAAATAGAAGAGAAAAGGAGATGGAATTGGCTCTGAAGGATCCCTCTGTCCAAGCCTTCATGGATACATTCAAAGCCCAGATTCTATCCATAGAGCCGATCAAGAGGACAAAGGGAGGAGAATAAAGATGAAAGATATTGGCAACTTGCAAAAAATGCTCAAGACGGCCAAGGAAATGCAAGAGAAGCTGCAGAAAGAGCTCGCGGAATTGCGCGTTGAGGGAACAAGCGGTGGAGGCATGGTGAGTGTCATTCTGGACGGGCAGAAAAACTTGATTTCCGTCCGCCTCGACCCGGAAGTCGTCAACAAAGATGATGTCGAGATGCTTCAGGACCTCATCATCGCGGCCTTTAACGATGCCGCCGCCAAGGTCGATGAACACTTGTCCCAAAAGTTGGGCAGCCTCGGGGGAGGATTCAAAATCCCAGGACTTTTCTAATGTTCGACTATGCTCAACCCCTTCACCAGCTTATTGAGGAACTAAAAAAAATTCCAGGCATCGGGGCCAAAACAGCCCAGAGAATTGCTTTTTACATTCTTGGCCTTCCTCAGGAGGAGGCTGAGCGGCTGGCTGAATCCATCAGGGAAGCCAAAAAGAAAATTTTTTACTGCTCCGTTTGTAACAACATCACCCACGTCGACCCTTGCCAGATATGCGAGGATTCAGGTCGGACGAACGACCTTCTCTGCATCGTGGAAGAGCCCTATAATATCTCCTCCATTGAAAAAACAGGAATTTATCATGGCCGGTACCACGTCCTCCTGGGGACCTTATCGCCGCTCAAAGGCGTAGGCCCTGATGAGCTGCGGCTGGAGAAACTCGTTCAGAGGGTCGAAAAAGGAAATTTTGGAGAGATTATCATTGCTACCAATCCGACCGCAGAGGGAGAAGCGACAGCTCTTTATCTTGCAAAAATCCTGAAGTGTTTTCCTCTGAAATTGACCAGATTAGCCATGGGACTGCCTGTCGGTTCAGATCTTGATTTTGCCGACCAGGTCACCATCAAGAAGGCGCTGGAAGGGCGGACAGAACTTAAGGAGTGATTTAAGACAAAATTTTCGGTATTATCCTGCCTTTATAAAAATGACCAAGTTTAAAGGCAAAAACCGAAAGTGCACATGAATAAAGAGGAGGTTCAATGAAAGAAACACTTGAAATTCGCTGGCACGGGCGAGCCGGCCAGGGTGTTGTCACTGCGGCAGTAACTCTGGCTGACGTGCTCTCCTCAGAGAAAGGGAGATATGTCCAAGCTTTCCCTGAGTTCGGGGCCGAGAAGAGGGGAGCGCCAATTTTGGCTTTTAACCGTATCAGCCAAAGGCCTATTCGCATTCATAGTCAGGTCTATGAGCCCGACATCGTTGTGGTCACCGACCCAAGCCTTTTGGGTCTTGTGAACATTAGCGAAGGGGCGAAAGACAACGCCATTTTTCTCATGAACACGATTTTTGGCATTCCCCTGATCAGAGGAAGGCTTTCCCTGGGAAACAGGAAAATCTACGCCCTCGACGCCTACGCCATCGCCAGGGATGAGCTCGGCCGGGCTATCCCCAATGTCCCGATGGTCGCTGCTCTGGTGAAGGTCCTCGGTCTGATGGACCTCGAAAAATTCAGGGAAAAAATAAAAATTTCCTTGGCGAAAAAATTGCGACCAGAAGTAGTCGAGATGAACATGCGGACCATCGACAGAGCTTTCAAGGAGGTAAAAGAAGGATGAAAAAAGAAACCTGGAAGGAATTAACAATAGGGACGATTAACCTCGAGGCCGGCAATTCTGTATCCAACCTTACCGGCACGTGGCGCTCGGGCCGGAAGCCTGAATTCATCGAAAAAAACTGCATTCAATGCTTTTTCTGCTGGCTCTATTGCCCTCATTTTGCCATTCGCGTCGAGGGAGGAAAAGTGACGGGTTTCAAGTATAATTATTGCACAGGCTGCGGTCTCTGCGCGGAAGAATGCCCCACCAAAGAGAAATCCATTGTCATGGTGAAAGAGGAGATCAAGCTCACAGAAGGGAGGAAAAAATGAGCACATTAAAAATTCTCAATGGAAACCAGACTATCGCTGAGGCAGCCAGGCAGATTGACCCTGACGTTATCGCCGCCTACCCCATAACTCCCTCCACGGCCATAGTGGAGACGATTGCCCAGTTCCGCGCTGACGGGCAGATCAGCGGCGAGTTCGTCTGCCCCGAGAGCGAGCACAGCGCTATGAGTGTCTGCATTGGCGCGGCGGCTGCCGGAGGCAGGGTTATGACGGCCACTTCATCCCAGGGGCTGGCCCTTATGTGGGAGATGCTGTACATCGCTGCCGGCTTGAGGCTCCCGATTGTCGCTGCGATTGCCAACCGCTCTTTGAGCGCTCCTATCAATATCCACGGCGACCACAGCGATACCATGGGAGCCCGGGATGCCGGTTGGATTCAGATTTATTCAGAGAATTGTCAAGAAGCCTATGATAATTTTGTCCAGGCTTTCCGCATCGCCGAACATCTGGATGTGCGCACGCCGGTGCTTGTCGGCCTGGATGGGTTCATCATCAGTCACTCATCCGAGGTCGTCCAGATCGAAGATGAGGGCGAGGTTAAAAAGTTCATCGGTGAATACAAGCCCCTTTACCCTCTCCTCGACACCAGCCGGAAGTTGACCGTCGGGTCGATTGATTTTACCGATTACTACTTCGAGCATAAGAGAAACCAGATTGAAGGGATTGAGAATTCGCCGCGCGTCATCGAAGAGATCGGCAAGGAATTCGGAAAAAAATTCGGCCGCCCCTACAGCTTCTTCGAGGAATACAGGATGGAGGATGCGGAACTCTGCATTGTCGTCATGAGCTCGGCTGCCGGGACGGGAAAAGACGCCGTCGATGAGCTGCGCAGCCAAGGCAAAAAAATCGGCCTGCTCAAGCCGCGCGTTTTCCGCCCATTCCCTCATGAAAGAATAGCTGAGGCTCTGAAGAAAATGAAGGCTGTGGCCGTCCTGGATCGTTCTTCCAGCCCGGGCGCATTTGGCGCGCCTCTCTTCACCGAAATCCGCTCGGCGCTCTATGATTCGAGTCAACGCCCCAAAGTAGTGAATTATGTTTACGGGTTGGGGGGCCGGGATATCAAAGTCGAGCACTTTAAGGAAGTGGCCGCAAACTTAGAAAAAATCGCTGCCACCGGTAAAGTGGATGAAATGCGCGGCTATCTCAACTTGAGAGAGTAAACATAGGACAAACAAAGGAGACGATCATGGCAAAACTTAAAGACTTAGCTCAAATGGAAGATAGATTAGTGGCTGGGCATGGTTTGTGTCTCGGCTGCGGAATTCCCCTCATCTGTAAAATTGTCCTCCGGGCGACTGAAGACCCGCTCATCGTGGCCAACGCCACAGGCTGTCTGGAGGTCTGCACGACCATCTTTCCCCGGACGTCCTGGAATGTCACCTGGGTGCACAGCGCCTTTGAAAACGCTGCCGCGACCATCGCCGGCGTCGAGGCAATGTACAATGCCCTGAAAAACAAAGGGAAGATTCCTGCTGACAAGAAAATTAAATTTTTGGCCATCGGCGGAGACGGAGGGACGTATGACATCGGTATCCAGGCCCTCTCCGGCGCTATGGAAAGAGGGCATAACATCGTTTATGTCTGCTACGACAACAATGTCTATGCCAACACAGGAGGACAGCGTTCCTCGGCCACACCGCTGGGAGCATCGGCAACAACCGCCCCGTCAGGTTCGAAAAGCCCCGGCAAGATTCAGCGAAGGAAGGATCTCACCCAGATCCTCGTCGCTCACAAGATTCCCTATGTCGCCCAGGCCAGCGTCCATCGCTGGCAGGACCTTTATAACAAAGCCAAAAGGGCCTTTGAGGTCGAAGGGCCGGCCTTCCTGAATGTCCTCTGCCTCTGCCCGACCGAATGGAAGTACGAGGAATCAAAGGGCATCAAGCTCGCCCAGGTGGCCGCAGACACGTGTGTCTGGCCTCTCTATGAGGTTGAAAACGGCAAGTACAAGGTCAATTACAAGCCGAAAGAGAAAAAGCCCGTCTTAGAGTGGCTCAAGCCGCAAGGCCGTTTTCGCCACCTCTTTAAGGAAGAGAATTCCTGGATGATCGACAAGATTCAGGCGGAGGTCGATAAGGACTGGGCAGAGCTGAACAAGCTGGCTGAGATATTTGGTTAATCAAACAACTCTTGGCTTTTTACCGGTTACTCTTTTGAGGTGAAGAGAAATCCCATCTCGATTCACCTCTAAGGAGGATTGCTTCCTTTCCCCGCAAGATTCAATCTCTAATTAGCTCTTTTACAGGGGTTCGTAATCTGTATGGAGCGCGAAAAGATCATAAAGAGGAAAGAAAATGGCAAAAAAAGCAAAAGGGATGGCCGAAACGTTATTTCTTCTTTTCTTGCTCTCTCTATGGTTTCAGCCGGCTTTTCTCATGTCTTTTGAGAAGAAGCTCAAAGTTGTGGCTGATTACACCCATGTCTTTCTTAAACCAGATGATGCGGGCCCCATCATCGACACGATAGAAAGAGGCTCTCTCCTCTCCCTTCTATATTCCGGAAAAATGAAAAAGTCCTGGTACTATGTCTGTTATAAATCGGAAAAGACAGGCATGACCAAGTCCGGCTATGTCCTGGACTCTACCGTCGAACCTCTCTTCGAAGCCCTCAAGAGCGTCATCATTAGCGAAGAAACTGAGGGATCTAAGGTCAACTACGTTCCCCGAAAATTCGATGAGATGCAGTGGGGTCTGAGCAAAAAGCAGATCTTGGAATTGGAGGGAAAGCCCATGAATCAAGAGAAGATCAAGGGTTTAGATATCATGGAATATCAGCAGAAGGTTATCAATATGGATTGCTCCATCGAGTACATTTTCGCAGCCAACAAGCTGAGCAAAACAAAATTTTCATTTATGAACAATTATTCAGATAAAAATGCCTGCCTCGAGGACTATCAAAAAATTAAGGAAGCCCTTATTCAAAAATTTGGCAAGCCCCTCGAGGAGAATATGAATTGGCGAGATTCAACCTACAAAGACGATTTCTCCACTTGGGGTGAAGCCATAAGTCTCGGCCATCTAGAGTTGAGTTCTCGGTGGCAGACTCCTCACACAGAAATCCTGGCCAGCCTGGCCGGGAATAACGATGAGATTGCGCTCATCGTGGAATACACAGGGCTTCAGCTGAAAGAATTGGCTAAAAGGAGCCAGGAAGAATAGTCAAGGGTTTATTGGTTCCTGCCCTCCACTCTTGGGGCCCACCACAACTTCAAACGCTTTTTCAGGATTGAGCATGTCTCTGATATAGGCATTCACTTCTTCCAGGGGCAAAACATCAATCAGAGAAATCAGCTCGGTAAAATAACTAAAGCCAAGCCCCACCGCCTCAAAGGAGGCCAGGGTGGCTGTTCTCGTCGCTTTGGGTTCGTTGTCCCTCAAGAAATTGGCCTTGGCTATGGTTTTTGTGGCTTGGAGCTCGTCGGCTGTGACACCTTTTTCATAAACCCCGGCAAGCACTTTTTTCAAAGCTGAAAGAGCAATATCTCTTTTCTTGTTATCCGTTTCAAGATAAGCTTCGAGAATCCCTCCCTCCTGCATCTGTGTTACCCGGCAATTCACAGTGTAGGCCAAGCTTTCTTCCGACCGAAGAGGCCAGAGGCGAGATCCAGGGCCTTTTCCCAGAAGATTCTCTAAGAGGCAGGATAGGGCGTAAGATCTGGGGGTTATTTTGGGGAGCGGAAAAGCTAACGAAACAAGAGTTTGTTTTGTGTCTCTTTCAATGAACGTTTTGTTTTCATCCGGGAAGAGTAAGGTGAGGGAGTCAAGGGAGACAGGCTTTCCCCGGGAGATCTCAGCAAAATATTTTTCAATCAACCGCAAAATCAGGCCTTCCTGGAGGTCAGAGGACCCGGAAAATATTATGTTGGGGGCTATGAAATAAGTGTTATAAAAGTCTTTGATATCTTTGCTTTTTGTAGCCTCAAGACTCTTATCATCGCCATAAATAGATCCTTCATAGCCCGTCTTTCCAAAAAAAGCTCGAAGACTCGCCACGTGACCGACGATGATTGAATCATCTTCTTCAATCTTGCTCTGATGCTGCATGTATTCTTTAATAGCATCTATCCTTAGGCCTGAAAAAAGCGGGTCGAGGATGATCTTAGAAAGGATTTTCAGCGTCGCCTCGACATTCGAGGAAAGGCATTCGATATTGATCAGCGAATAATCTCCTCTGGAGGTTACGGAGAGGCGCGAAGATAGCTTCATCAATTCTTGGACCTTGTCTGTATACGGAATTTCTACGGCCAGGCGGGTTGTCATATAGGCTAAGCCGCCTTTTCCCAAAGGCTCGGCTCTTTTTCCGCCTTTTATGAGAATCTCGAGGAAGGTTGTCGCCGAAGATTCATCTTTCTCCAGGATCACAGTCAGGCCGTTCTCCAAGACCTTTTTCTGGGCAGGCAAAGTCCAGGGTGGATTGGAACTTGCGGCCTCACCCAAAGAGATCCATAACATGGTCAAGAAACTGATGAAGCTGATGCGCTGTATAAGCTGGAGTCCTCTCATAGGCATTGGTTATTTATTCTTTTTTGGGATGACCGAGATGATAACATAATTGCTTCTGCTGAAATATTTTGCGGCGGCCTTTCTCAGGTCGGAAGATTTCACCTTGTCGATGTTCTCAAGGTATGGCCTGTCCTCGAGCCCTTCTTTCAAGAGCATATAGCTGGCTAGAGATGCAGCCACAAAAAGGCCTTTTTCCTGGGACTTGAAGGCATCGTACCGGATCTGATTTTTAGCTCCTGCCAGGAAATCGTAGGCATAGATTTGCTGTTCGCCAAAAAAGTCTTCAGGGGAATAGCTCTCGTCCCTTGACTTTCTCAGGAAGCTGACTGTCTCGCGTTTAGCGGCTTCAAGATTTTTAGGATCGAGAGTGAGATAGATCAAAGCCACGCCTCCATACTTGTGGGCATGGTAAGCCATAAAAATCGTCTCGGCAAGCCTCCGGTTTCCCCTGAGCACAGAATTCAGCATGGGGTTGACATTCCGGCCGAAGATCTCCGTAAGAACATCCATGGCGTATTGATCCGGATGGTTATAGTCGGGGGCCAAGGCTCCGATGACGAGATAAGCTTTCTTGATGTCCATCTCTACGTTGAGCTCAACGCTTTTTTCCAGCGGCTTGGCCTGGCAGAATTTCGGTTTTTCCAAAGCTTCGCCTTTTATATCTCCGAAAATATTCCTGATCTTTTCTTCCATATCCCTCAAACCAAAATCACCCACAACAGCCAGCGAACAGTTGGAAGGAACAAAATATCGCCTGTAAAATTCCTCCATCTTTTCCGCCGCGATGCTTTTGATAACTTCTTTATTTCCATAGAGAGGATTTTCGTAAGGATGACCTTTAAAAAGATTCTGATAGACGAGGAAAGTGGCATATCTATCGGGATCATCCTCCATATGACTCAATTCCTCAAGGATGACTTCTTTTTCCCTGTCCAGTGCTTCTTGAGTAAGCTTCAGGTTGAAGAGGATCTCCCTCTGATTGCGCAGAGCGAATTCGGCGTCTGCGGAAGGGACGGAAATCTCGAAAAAAGCCAGATCTTCGCCTGTGTGGGCATTGAAATAGGCACCGTGACGTCTGACATCCTGGCTGACCTCGCTTCCTGAGCGGAACTCCGTTCCCCTGAAAAGAATATAATGCTCCAACATATGAACGAGGCCGCTGGTCTCTGCTGTCTCATCCTTTGAACCCAAGTTGACTGCTGCCACAGCGTTCACCAAGGGAAAGTTCCGCTTTTCCAGAAGAAAAATCTTGAGTCCATTTATGAGCTCAAAGCTTTTGGCCACATTCTCTGAGCCAAGTGCCCTCTTTACGACAACGACAAAGCCAAGGAAGAGAATTAGGAAGAAAACAGCGCGAGCGTCATAACTCCAAAGATTTATTCTAAGCTTTTTTTTAGGGGCCCATCTCATCACTGATTGTTCTCTCTTCTTTCAAAGCAAAATTCATACCAAAGATGAAAGTAAACTATTTTTACATCTGCCCGGTTTTGAGAATAGCCGACAATTTCAAATAGCGCTCTAATTTGTCTATGCCCTTCATGACTGATCCTTTCTCATGATAGAAATTTCCGAGGACTTCTTCAAGTTTAATTCTCCATTTCTTTACGTTTCCTCTCTTTTGCTTTATCATTATCTCTCATTTTCGGCATAGATGAAGGCGATCATCAAATCTTTTCTCAGTTGGTTTTTATCCACGCGATCAACAATCATCAATCTTTTTCTTATCGGAATCTTATTCCAGACCTATCTCGTCTGTCACAAGAAATTTTTTTATCCCCTTATTAAAATTCTTTTTGTGGCCCTGGCGGCTCAGCTGATCTGTGGCTTTGTCAAGACTGCTGGTAAGCAAAAATTCATCATTGTTATCATACTTTTTGTCATCTTCCTGCGTTTGCCCTTTTATTTTTTTCCTGACGGCATGATCACTATGTCGGATAATGCCCTTGAAGCGCTCCAGTGTCAGGAAATCCAAAAAAACAACCTGGTTCCATTCTTTCTTTTGGAGGCCATTCGTCACGAAGGCACATGGAAATATCTTGGCATCGCCTACCTCTGGGATTTTTTTGGGGAAAACTATCTGTATTATCTCTTTCTGCAACTCGTCATCTTTCTCTATCTGATGTGGCTGCTCTATAAGATTTTTAAACCCCTGGCGGAAAAAAAGGCGCTCCTCGGACTTATTTTCCTGAACTTTGTGTTTATCGAGTTACTCTTCGACTACTCCCTTTCCATCCGGGGTGCTACCTATCTCGAAATGCTCATGCTGCTGGCTTTTGGGTTTTATGTCTTTGACTTCGAGTTCGTTGACAAGGTAAAAATATTCCTTTCTTATTACTTCGTTTTCTTCGCCATCTATATTCATCCTTTGGCCGCTTTCTTGGCTGCGAGTTTTGCCTTTTGCACTTTTATCTATTCCTTGAAAAAGCGCAAATTTCTTTTCAATTTCATCCTCACTGCCGCAGGTTTCCTGGCCGGCTGTTTTCATCTTTTTTATTACCATTTCTTTTTCAAGGCCAAACCCCCTTTGGCCGAGCTCACGGAGATCGTTCAATTGGGCCCATTTTCCTCGCTTTCCTTGCGCTCTTTGGTTGAGCTGGCTAAAAGCTTCATCGCCATTTTTTGGAATATCTTCCGTTTTCAATTTTATTTCCCGGTTAATTATTACCCCAAAGGTAATTTCGGTTCGGTTTTGTCCTGTCTGAATCAGGCGGTGGTCTATTTTTCACTTATTATTTTCGTGGTCGCCATCGTTCTTTCATTCCAGAAAACGCTGCGCTTGCTTCTGCATAATGAAGATCTCAATACTCAATCCTGGCCTTTTCCCTTTTTTCTTGTCCTGCTTTTTATGGTTATCATTAAACTGCTTTTGCTTAGACCGTTTCGCCCTGAACCGCGCCACAACTTTGATCTTCTCCTCCTTATCATCTTCAGCTATTTATTCGTCTTTCCCCTTCTCAGAATCAAAAAGTTCTTCAGCCCGAAAGCTGTTTTGTCCTGCCTCCTCCTTCTTGCCTTCGCCTCTCCTCATTACATCTCCTTCCTGAGAATGGCTCACCATAAGCAGGGCTCATACAGAGCGCTCATGAGAGCTTTAGAGAAAAATAAAGTTCGCTATCTCACTGCGGATTTCGGCATTGCCTATACAATCCATTTCCTGTCGGGGGGGAAGATCCTTGTCTCGGACTCGCTCGGCCCATTGACAGTCCAGAACTTCTGGAGGTACTCGCCTGAGATGATCAAGGAGGTTGATCAGGCTTCTGTATCTGAAAAAGCCTACCTCTTCGAAGCAGAAGATACTCCTTCGAGGCCATGGCACAAATCAGCAACCATAAAAATTAAAAGTCAGGTCTTGGAGAGCCTAAAAAAGGACGGTCTGGGATACAAAACTATCAAATTAACAGACTATACTCTTATTATCCCGAAAAAGAAGAAAACGTCAGGACCTTAAAGAGAAAATAATCTGGACGGTCCATTCTCCATCGCGCTTTCATGAAAACTTGCCTATTGGCAAATTATGAACGATACAGGTAATGCGCATCTTCTTATCGTTCAGAAACTGAACATTGTCATATTTGCCGCCGATGCTTTGCCGAATTTCTTTTTTGGTATTATAAAAATGCTTCGGGCAGCGCTGGAGCAGCATATAGAGGATATGGATATATCTAAATAATACCATCTTTTTTTCAGCAAATGAAAAAAGAAAATATCTGCTGCGAATCCGCTCGAAGAGAGAATGAATTTCTCTTAAAGTAAGGTAATCAAGAAAGCCTAATCCTATTGTATAATCTGCCTCAGGTAGTGAGATTGAGGCGGCATCTGCTTCAAAAAACGAAAAAATATCGGACAAACCTTTTTCTTCGGCTATGGCCTGGGCTCGAGAGATGGCCCGGAGAGAGATATCAATCCCACTTATATGCTTAGGCCTGGCCCGATCATATAATTCAAAAGAAAAAAAACCAGAACCGCAGCCGAGATCTAACACTGTCTTTCCTTTGACGAAGGGGATTAGCATTTCCATAGCTAAAGCTGATCGATAATAAAGATGCTCCCTAAAATAAGAGGCCAGTCTCTCAATAAAGGAAACATCAGAGCCGCCCCTCATGGAATCTTCCCACTCTATAATTTTTTTATCCCAATATTCCTTAATGTCCATAGAAGTACTCTTGGAAGGATGTAAATTGATATCGTTTTAATAATTTTTCAAAATGAGTCAATATATTTTTTGGATAGAGCAGGTAAAAAGGGTTACGAACCAGCAATTCTAACTCTAAACATACTCTCCTAACCTTCTTATGCGCATACAATTGCCAGGGATGAATGAAGAGAACGGCTGGGAGGCCTCTTCTATTGAAAGAATCAATGAAATAGGAAATTTTTGACCCAAAGAGGGCAATAAACCCGCCGTTGCCAAAGGGAATTTTTCGAGAAAGCAATCGAAAATTAAGCGCTTGAGGCAAATCAGCCCGGCCATCATGGCCCCGCCTCCACGGACTGGCAGAAACCGGTATCTCCTCAATCCCATTTATTGTTCTTTTCTGTCCATCATCATAAGTCGATGATGAGTAGATAAAGCCATGTTCTTTGAGGCACGCCAGAGAATCAGAAGTGATAAAAATATGCGGCGCGCGGAAGCCGATGGGATGAAATCGGTTTAAGAAGTTGCTCGATTTCTGTAATTGATCTTCCAATATTTTCCGGTTGCAGACCAAGGTATGGTCATAGGTGTGAAAGCCAACCTCATGGCCTCTTTTCTGGATTTCATTGATGCTCTCAGGATACCAATCATAAACTTCCGCTACGATGAAAAACGTCGCCTTCTGGTGGTATTTATCCAGCAAATTGAGCAAATGATCACCGGCCGAAGGAAGACAACCATTGTCATACCTCTTTCGATCCAGAGAAGTTCTCAGAGATTTATCCCTTAAGACGACCGCGCGAAAATGAGCCCACGATTCAAGATCGATCGATAAAATATTTTCCATAGCTTAGGAATATCCAATCTGTTTTTCAATTAGACCTGTTAAGAAACGCACACTTTTTTAAGAACTTTGGCAAGCCTGAAGCATAATCTCGATAAAAATCTTCTGTCGAATCGGATATCGACGGCATGGGTAACTGCAAGGCCCGGGATAGCTTTCCGCTATCAAGCGAAAGATTTCTTCCCCGTCTTGCTTTTAATCCACCATTAGTGATTGAAACAGGTTCAACTAAGGAAGGATCAAAATCAAATCTTCGGGCAAGAGCAACGGCGAAATCATACTTTGAAACACAATCTCTGCTGGCGCAGTTATAAACACCCTTCAAATCTTGAGCAATCGCTTCGTGGATTAGAGGCGCGAGTTTTATCGTATACATCGAAGAGAAAAAGACATCTCTAAAACCTTTGAGAGGCCGATGATTTTTTAAACAATCGATCACCCATTCTCCGAGGCTCATCTTGTCCTGGATATTCCAGCCAAAAAAGTTTGTCCGAAGCACCAACGATGATTCACGCCTTAGGGCCTCCAGTTCACCCTCAACCTTGGTTTCGCCATAATAATTCTGCGGATTTATGGGATCCGTTTCTTTGAACAACCCCTTTTGTCCATCATAAACAGAATCAGTAGAAATATAGATAAGTTTTGCAGAACGGCCGGCCAGGCTGTCAACTATATTTTTTGTCCCAAAAACGTTGATTCTTTTGGCCAGTTCAGGATTCTCTTCACAAAGATCGATGTTGGCAAGCCCAGCACAATGAATCACAATATCGGGGCTGAATTCATCAAGACAGGCCTGGATATCCTTCCTGGAAAGGATATCTATAGGTTTCGTCGAGACACCAGCGAGCGCAATTGGATGAGTCAAATAAATTCCGGCAACTTCAAAGATGTCTCTGCTATAGTAGGCCAGGTTGCTGCCTAAAAGCCCGCTGACCCCAGTAATAAGAACCTTTAGCCTGCGCGATGATTCCATTGGCCTGAGGTTTATTGCGGCACATCGACCATTGACCAGCGAGATTTCTCAATCGCATAGTCATCGGAAATCTTTTTAACAAGTTTCTGTAAATCTAAAACTGTCACCCAAGACGAATTAGTATTTGATTTATACTGAAAATCCGGCGGGCAGGGCTTCCCTTGACCCATCGAGCCTCTTGAAAGCTTCGTTTCAAAAGCCTCGTTCGCCTTTATGATATAACACTCTTTAAATTCGAACGTATGCCGAGCGTCTTCCTCGCTGATAAGCGTTTCGTGGATCTTTTCACCCGGCCTGATACCAACGATTTGCTGCTTGCAGGAGGGGCCGATGGCTTTTGCAAGATCCGTTATTCTCATGGAAGGAATCTTGGGAACAAATATTTCACCGCCTTTGGCCAGCTCAAGACTCTTCAGAACGAAATAAGCAGCTTGACCCAAGGTAATCCAGAATCGGGTCATCCTGGTATCGGTAATCGGGAGCACTCCAGTCCTGGCCCTTTCCTTAAAAAAAGGAACAACTGAACCTCGGCTGCCAAGGACATTGCCGTAGCGGACCACTGAAAAGAAGGTTTCGCTGGAAGCAGAAATGGAATTGGCAGCGACAAAAAGTTTATCGGCACACAACTTACTTGCGCCATACAGATTGATGGGATTACAGGCTTTATCCGTGGACATCGCAATGACTTTTTTCACCCTGTTATAGATGGCCGCATCTATGACATTCATCGCTCCAATGACATTGGTTTTTATAAACTCGAAAGGATTATTTTCGCCCGTGGGGACATGTTTCAAGGCTGCAGTATGGATGACAAAATCAACTTTATCAAAAACGCGCATTAATCTGTCTCGATCGCGCACATCACCGAGGGCATACTGCAAGACCGCATACTTTCGAGGATCCCACTTTTGGGCCATTTCAAACTGTTTAAGCTCATCCCGGCTGAACACGATTAATTTATTCGGCTTAAATTCGCTAATGATGATCTGAACCAGCTTTTTGCCTAACGAACCGGTCCCCCCCGTTATCAAGATTGTTTTATTATCCAACATTCTGGACCTCTTTCTTGATAGCCTATTCAATCATTAAGAATATCTTATCACTAAGAACTGTTTAGTCAAGAAACTGCTGGACCTTGCGGTAGATCAAATCGCTTTTTCCCTTCGTGACATCAATCATTGGCCAGCGATATCTATTTTTTTGAAATGGGCAGATTCAATTCCGGCCTCGAAAGGGAAATTGAGTGGGCAGCGTCCAAAGCAGCCTCCACAGGTCTATCAGGACTCCAGGAACCCTCCCAAGCAGACTCATGGTCGAACGCAGACGCAATTCTTTCACCTGAACAGGGATCTCTTTTATTCTGAGACCCATTCTTGCCGCGCGGATCACCAGCTCCGTTTCAAAGATAAAACCGTCGGTAACAACGCGACGGGCAATGGGAGTGATGGACTCTCGCCAAAAACCCTTCATCCCATGAGTGTCAGTGCCTCTGAACCCCCAGACCCATCTAAGGAAAAGATTGAAGCCGCGGCTGGTTACTCTTCGTAAGAAAGGCCTCTCATCTTTTGCTCCCGGCATCATCTTTGAGGCAATGATCAAGTCATAAGAAGGGAGGTCATTCAGGCAAAGCTGCATGAATCCCATATCTCGAAGTTCTAAGTTGAAAATGACGACAATGTCTTTTGTGGATTTCAAAATTCCGTGCCTTAAAGCCAGCCCATAATTCGCGACGGGAAGCGATCCCAGAACAATATGAGGATCCTCTTGCGCAGTTTGCTGTAAAATCTGCAGCGTGTCGTCCGTGCTTCCGTTCTCAACAAGGAGGAGTTCGTAATCAAGGCCAGTCGCATTCAAATCTCCAAGCAACTGCCGGACCTCGCTTCTTGCGAGCTCTCGTTCATTATAAATGGGAATCATAACAGACACAGAGTGACGGATCATAGGCATCCTTTAATTTATGCTTGTAAAACATCTTTACACATTGGTCTTATCTTACACCTCCTGCATCATCGAATCAAGCCGGGCAAGAATCGCCAATATCCAGTTGGCAGCAAGGCAGGTCTATGATAAAATATTTCGCAAGAGGCAATCATGAAAACCCGTCATAAAGCCAAAATCCTCGTCGTGGATGACGAAGAAAATATCCGCAAATCCCTTAAGATGATCCTGGAGTACGAAGGCTATCAGTTCCTTGAGGCCTCTTCCGGAGATGAGGCCCTCGCCCTCATGGAAGAAACTATAGACCTGGGCCTTATCCTGCTGGACATCAAACTGCCCGACAAGGACGGCCTGGAAGTCCTGGCCGATATCAAAAAACGTCCTTATGCCCCAGAGGTCATCATGATCTCCGGACAGGGGACCATCCAGACGGCTGTCGAAGCGACAAAACTCGGCGCGTTTGAATTCTTGGAAAAACCCTTGCACAGGGATAGAGTCTTGCTGAGCATTCGTAATGCCCTCAACCAGAATACGTTGAGGAGAGAATGCCTGGATCTGCGGAAAAAAGCTGAAAAAAGGTATGAGCTCATCGGCGACCATCCCTCTATGAAGCAGCTCTGGAAAGAGATCCAAAAAACTGCTCCAACCAACGCCACTGTGCTCATCTACGGAGAAAGTGGAACTGGGAAGGAGCTTATTGCCAGGGCAATCCATAACCACAGTCTGAGGGCGAAGGAAACATTTGTCCAGGTCAATTGCGCAGCTATTCCTGAGGAACTGATTGAAAGCGAACTCTTCGGCCACGAGAAAGGAGCCTTCACCGGTGCCACTGAGCGGAAATCCGGCAAATTCGAACAAGCTGACGGCGGCACGATTTTCCTTGATGAGATCGGAGATATGAGCCTTAAAACGCAGTCCAAAGTGCTTCGTGTCCTCGAGGAAGGCGAGGTCCAAAGAGTCGGGTCGAACAAGATAAGCAAAGTCGATGTCCGGGTCATCGCCGCAACAAACAAGGATTTGCGGAAAGAGATTAGTGAGGGCAAATTTCGGGACGACCTTTATTTCCGGCTTAACGTAGTGCCGATTTTCTCCCCTCCGTTAAGAGATAAAAAAGAGGACATTCCGCTTCTTGTGGAATATTTCTGCCGCAACTTCGCCGACGAAAATAACTTCAAAATGAAGAAATTTTCTGAGGAAGCCCTCAAAGCGATGATGGCATATCCCTGGAAAGGAAACGTCCGGGAGCTCAAGAACGTGGTCGAGCGGGTGATTATCATGAGCGAAGCGGAAATCATCGAAAAAAAGCACCTGCCCGAACAGGTCAGGGGAGAGGCGAAAACCCACTTTCCCGATACCGGCAAGATCAAGACCCTCAGGGATTTTCGGGAGCTGGCGGAGAAGGATTTCATCCTGGCCAAGCTCGACAAAAACAACTGGAATATCTCGCAGACAGCGAAGCAGATTGACACCCCCCGCAGCAACCTCTACAAAAAATTGGCCCAGTATGGTATAAAGATAAAGGTTGGAGTGGGCGAGGCGGTTGCCCCTTCTTCTCCCAAGGAGAAGAAAGGGGAGGAAAGTCCGAACTCCACAGGGCAGGATGGTCGCTAACAGCGACTCCGAGCAAGCGGAGGAAAGTGCCACAGAAAACACACCGCCGAAGGGGAGAGGCGACTCTCTCCTGGCAAGGGTGAAAAGGCGAGGCAAGAGCTCACCGTCCTGATGGCGACATCAGGAGCCTGGTAAACCCCATCCGGAGCAAGACCAAACGAGCCCCATTCTGGGATGGCCCGTCCCACGGGGTGGGTAGGTCGCTTGACCTTTTGAGCAATCAAAAGGGGAGACAAATAACCGCCGCCTGCGCAAGCGGGAGACAGAATTCGGCTTACAACCCGCTCCAACCATTTTTTTTGCCTTTTTCTGGGGCGGAAAAATCAAGGCTCAGAAAGAGCTATTTCCACAGATTTTTCAAAGGAAAAAATAGGAGAGGCTAAAGAGAGGGAAGAGAGCTAACGGCCTGTTTAATGAGGGCCAGGATGTTTCCCGGGAATATGCCCAATTGGAGCACACCGTAGAGACAGAGGAAAAGGACCAGAAATAGAGCGGGGTTTTCGACGTCAATGTCCACTTCTCGCGAAGGCTCTCGCATGTACATATAGACAATGATCCTCAAATAATAAAAAACGGAGACGAGGCTGGCGAGCACGCCGATAATGACCAAAGGAACTAAGTTTGCCCTAACTGCAGCGCTGAAAACATAAAACTTGGCCAGGAAGCCGGCGGTAGGAGGGAACCCGGCCAGAGAGAGGAGAAAGACGGAAAGAGTCGCTCCGAGCCAGGGATATTTGAAGCCGATTCCCGCAAAATCCTCGAGCTCGAGATACTCTGTCCCTTTTTTGCTTAACCCGATGACCGAGGCAAAGGCTCCGATGTTCATGAATAGATAGGCCGTGAGATAGAAGACGAGGCTCGAATTATCCCTGGCCAGGATGGCGACCAGGATGTAACCGGCATGAGCGATAGAAGAATAAGCCAGAATTCTCTTCACGTTGGTTTGGCGAAGAGCCACAAGGTTTCCGATGACCATGGTCAGAACGCTTATCACCCAGAGAACCGAGAAGATAAGGTTCGCGTCCGAAGAGGCCTGCCAAAAATTGAGAAATATCCTCAGCAGGACTGCAAAACCCGCTGCTTTCGGCCCTATGGAAAAAAAGGCAGTCACAGGAGTTGGCGCGCCTTCATAGACATCCGGAGTCCACATATGGAATGGGACAAGAGCGATCTTGAATCCGAACCCGACGAGCACAAACGCCAGGCCCGAGAGAGACAGGAGGCCGGCGCCCACATCCGATCTAAAATAATCAATGATGACAGGAATCTTGAGCGACTGGCATGCGCCGTAGAGAAAGGCAAGCCCGAGGACAAGAAAAGCGCTGGCAAAGCTTCCGAGGAGAAAATATTTGAGCGCGGCCTCTCCTGATTTCTCGTCCTTTCTCTTCAGCCCGGCCAGAGCATAACAAGAGATGGAGAGGACCTCCAGCCCCAAGAAGATAACAAGCAGGTCGGAGGATGAGGTCATGATCATCATGCCGGAAAGGGCCAGAAGAAGGAGAGCATAGATCTCGCCGTAGTTCGCGTCCTGGGAGGAGATGTATTTCAGGCTCAGCAAAATGATGAACGCGACAGCCACACAAAAAAGGAGCGCAAAGATAAGAGATAGGTTGTCGAGATAAAGAACCTGATTAAAATAGGAGTAATCCTTGCTCCATGATTGCACACAAAAGAACCCGTAGCCGATGAGAAAGAGGATAGAAAGGTAGCCGAGATAATTCTTGTTTTCTTTCCGGATAAAGACTTCAAGAAGGAGAACAAGAAGAGCGCCCGCTACGACGATGAGGAGGGGGAGGAGGGCCGAGAGGTTATTCATCAGTGCGTTTCTCCCATAGGTGAATCCAAATCCTTCGTTGTCTCCTGGGGCGCTATATCCTTGAGAGCAGCCTCCCTGAACATGGAAGGCTGACGATTGTCTTTGATAAACACTCTTTCCCGGTTATGGATTCTATTGAGGAGATGATTGACAGAAGTATCCATCTTCCTCAAAAAGGTCTGCGGATAAACGCCCATCCAGAACATCATGATAATGATGGGCACAAGATAAGCGATTTCTCGCTTGTTCATATCTTTAAAAGAAAGAATCTTTTCATTTTTGATCGGACCTTGCATCACCCTTTGGAACATCCACAATAGGTAAGCGGCGGCGAGAATGACCGTTGTGACACCCACGTAAGCGTAGATTTTGTTGGCCTCAAAAACTCCGAAAAGGCAGAGGACCTCACCGACAAACCCATTAAGCCCTGGCAGCCCGACCGAAGAAAGCATGCAAACCATGAAAAAGGCAGAAAAAACAGGCATTTGCTTGCTGACTCCGCCGAAGTCTTTGATCAGGCGCGTATGGGCCCTCTCGTAGAGGATGCCCACGATCAAGAACAGGGCGCCCGTGCTCAGCCCGTGATTCAGCATCTGGTAGATGGCGCCCTCAATGCCCTCAAGGTTAAGAGAAAACACGGCGAGCATGATGAGCCCCATGTGGCTGACGCTTGAATAGGCCACGAGCGATTTGACGTCTTTCTGAACAAGCGCCATCAGGCCGCCGTAAATGATCCCGATCAGGCTGAGGATGGCTAGGAGAGGCAGAAATTTCTCCAACGCATCGGGAAAGAGGGGCAAGGCGAACCGGAGGAATCCATACGTCCCCATTTTCAGAAGCACGGCAGCCAGAATAACAGAACCCGCCGTCGGCGCTTCAACATGAGCATCCGGCAACCAGGTGTGGAACGGAAACATGGGCACTTTGATGGCAAAGGCCAGGGCAAAACCGAGGAAAAGCCAGCCTTGGACCTGAGGGTTAAGGATAAGCTGGTAGTAATCGAAGATATTAAATGAATAAACGCCTGTTGCCTTGTAATAGAAAGAATAGAGGACGAATATAGAGACGAGCATCAGCAGGCTGCCGAACATAGTCATGAGGACGAACTTGAGTGTGGCGTAAATGCGGCGCGGCCCGCCCCAGACGCCGATGAGGAAATACATCGGAATGAGCATCGCTTCCCAAAAAACGTAAAACAAAAAGAGATTGAGCGAAACAAAAACGCCGAGGATTCCCGTCTCTAAAAGGAGCATGAAAATCAGGTATTCTTTGACCCTTTTCTGGATGTAGGTCCAGGAAGATAGCACGGCGATGGGCATCAAGAAGGTTGTTAGGAGAATGAGGACCAAGCTGATTCCATCGATTCCTAAATGATAATTGATCCCATAGCCGAGCCAAACCGCCTTCTCAACAAACTGGGGTTCGGGTGTCGTAGAGTCAAAATTGAAATAGAGGAAAAGGGAAACGATAAAAGTGATTAGCGTGATGAAGACGGCGAGATACTTTAGGAGATTCTTTTTTTCTCCGGGGATGAAAATAAGCAGGATGGCTCCGAGGAGGGGAAAAAACGTGACGAAGCTTAAAATTGGAAAACTCATTTTTTAAAGCAACAGATATCCTAAAAATATGACAACGCCCAAGAGCAGGACCAAAGCGTAATCTTTAACCAGCCCGCTCTGGAGAAAGCTCAGCAGTTTGCCCGTGAATCCGGTCGCCGCTGCCGTCCCATTAATGGTGCCGTCGATGACTTTTAGGTCGAAATTGTCGTAAACCGCTTCTGACCCCTTGATGGTGGAGTTGACGAAAACCGCGTTATAGATCTCATCGACGTAATATTTGTTATAGAGAAGGTTGTAGACTTTAGGAAAACGAGACACGAGTTGATGCGGAGCCTGGGGCGATCTGAGGTAAAAAACATAGGCGATATAAATTCCGCAAAGAGCCACAGCCACTGAGATCAAGATGAGCATCCATTCCATGTTCATAGTCAAGTGGGCTTCATGGCCCGGTTTGATAACAGGCTCCAGGAATCGACCGAACAAATTGGCTTTTTCGCCGAAGACAACAGGAAGACCCACATAACCCGCCACGATTGAGAAAAAGGCCAAAAGGACAAGTGGCACGGTCATGACTGGCGGCGATTCATGTAAGTGGGTTTTGGCGTGAGCATCAAGCCGCTCCCCGCCGAAGAAAGTCAAGAAAACCAGACGGAACATGTAAAAGGCAGTCAGCACAGCACCCATGATTCCCAGGGCCCAGATAAAGTACTGGCCCTGGGCATACGCGTGCGTCAGGATGGCATCCTTGGAGAAAAATCCGGAAAAGAAAGGAACACCCGCGATGGCAATAGCGCCGATGAGAAAAGTGGGGTAGGTGAGGGGAAGGTATTTGCGCAGGCCTCCCATTTTCCTCATGTCGAGCTCGCCGGAGAGGGCATGCATGACGCTTCCGGCTGCCAAGAACAAAAGGCTCTTGAAAAAAGCATGAGTGTAGAGATGGAACATGCCAGCCGCATAAGCCCCGACACCGCAGCCCATAAACATATAGCCTATCTGAGATATAGTGGAGTAGGCGAGCACCCTTTTGATGTCGTTTTGGGTCAGAGCCATGGTCGCCGCATAGATAGCTGTCAGAGCGCCGACAACAGCCACAACCTGAGCGGCCACTCCGGATAAGGTAAAGAGGAGGTTAAACCTCGAGACCATGTACACGCCGGCCGTGACCATGGTCGCGGCATGGATGAGGGCGCTCACAGGGGTCGGGCCTTCCATGGCATCGGGAAGCCAGACATAGAGAGGAATTTGAGCTGATTTTCCTGTCGCTCCAGCAAACAGAAGAAGCGCAATCAGCGTGGCCAGACCCTGAGTGATGGCGCCTCCGCCGATGGCTTCATTGATAGCTCTAAACTCGCCGCTTCTGATGTTGATAAGGATGAAAAAGATGCCGAGAATAAACGCCGCATCGCCGATGCGGTTGACGATAAAGGCCTTTTTCCCGGCGTTGGCGGCCGAATTTTTCTCGAACCAGAATCCGATCAGAAGATAGGAACAAAGACCGACGCCCTCCCAGCCGACAAACATCAGGACGATGTTGGAGGCCATGACCAGAATCAGCATGGCAAACGTGAAAAGATTCAAATAGGTGAAGTAACGCGTATAGCCTTGGTCTTTGGCCATATATCCGACAGAATAGACATGGATGAGAAAGCCCACGCCCGTGACAACCAAGGCCATGATCGTGGACAGGGCGTCAAGCTGGAGAGAGAGGTTGGCATTGAACTGGCCCGAGACTATCCAGCTAAAAAGCGTCTTCACGATCGGCAAGTTTTCGGGAGACACTTTGAGGAGTCCCAGGAATGATACAACAGCAATCACGAACGAAGCGAAGACCGAGAGGCAGGCCTGCCAGGAGACGTATTTTTTAGGCAGCCATCTTCCAAAAACAGCCAGGATAAAGGTGCTTGCTCCCGGAATCAACGGAATGAGCCAGAAATACTCGGTCATTTTATCCCTTCATCAAGCGCATATCTTCGGCTTTGATCGACTTTTTCTGCCTGAAAACAAGAAGGATGATCGCCAGCCCCACAGCGGCTTCTGCAGCCGCAACGGTTATGACGAAGAAAACAATAACCTGGCCGTGCAAAGAGTTGGCGGCCTTTGCGAGAGAGATAAAAGCGAGGTTCGCCGCATTGACCATAATCTCCACAGCCATGAACATCGTGATGAGGTCTCTTTTGATGGAGAACGCGATGATTCCCAGGACGAAGAGGATGATGCTGAGGATGAAAAAGTAGATTACGGGAATCATTCTTTTTCCCTCTTTTTCACCAGGACGATGGCGCCGACAAGAGCGGCGATAATCAAGATAGACGTGATCTCAAAAGGATAAAGGTAATCGGTAAAGAGTAGCCGGCCGAGCTCGGTGGGAGTACCCATTTTTTCCCCGCCGGCGTGCCCTAATGCGGAAAATGTTCCTGTGATAGCCAGGATGAGCTCGGCGAGCAATATAACGGCCAGGCCGGCCGAAATAAAAAGAGTCCATTTTTTTTTCTCTGGTGTAATCCCCTGACGCAGGTTGATCATCATGATGACAAAGATGAAAAGGACCATGATGGCGCCGGCATAGATGATGATCTGAACCGCAGCGATGAAAGGAGCATCGAGAAGGCCGAAGAGGCCGCCGAGAGCGGCAAAGGCTAAGACTAAATAGAGAGCGTTATAAGCCTGATTTTTGGAAAGGATCATGCCCAGGACAGAACCAAGGCATATAAAAGCTAAGAGGGAAAAAAGGAAAATGCCCATTTTTTAGGTTCTCCATTATATTTTTTGTATTTCAGGGATGTCAAGCCAAATTTGAATCGAAAATTTCGTGACATGATCAGAATTCTCTTGAATTCGGTGCGTGTCACCCTAACTTGCCGATTGGTTTATGTCATCGCGACCAAAGCGTGGCGATCCGACCCGAAAGGGTCATTCCGAGCGAAGCGAGGAATCTCATCCTTATACTTTGATACCGCCACGCCGCGCTCGCGACGACTTCGTCGGATTGCCGCGTACCCTTCGGGTGCCCGCACGCATGACAGACAGGTCAAATACTTCCATTTTCTATCGATTTTGGGTGTCACGAAACTTTTGACAAAAAGATAAGATGTGTTATAATGTTTTTGGTATCGCGGGGTAGAGCAGTCTGGTAGCTCGTCGGGCTCATAACCCGGAGGTCGTTGGTTCAAATCCAACCCCCGCTACCACCTTCTTTTCTTCGTTTTCCCCTGACTTTTAGCTTTTGCTAGATTTTTTATTTTTAGCCTGAATCAATTAAAAGGGAGGATTATAGAAAATTCGAATTCATCAAAGTTTCTGAATTCGATATGTGCTATGCTCCCTCTCTTAAAATATAAGTTCAAAAAATAACCAGCGCTTCCAACCCCTGCAGGGAATAAATAAAGGTCGGATTAAAACATATCAGAAATGGTGATTGAGCCGGCTGTATTCACCTTGACGGCAAAGCCCTGCCCCTGCTCATACCTCCTGACAAAAGGCGATCGCTTCTTCCACCGTATAGAGCCAATACGTCTAAAATGCATCTATAATTCAGCAATCTCAAATTTAGCCAAATTAATCTCTTACGGCCAGTTGCATAGGGTGATATAAATTCTTGTATAATGATAATTTGCATTTGGCGCGACGAGTTCTTTGAGTCTAATTGGGAGGAGCGAACATGAAAAGACGTAATTTCTTGAAAACTGCTGGCATCTCAAGCTTAGCGGCCGGCATATTTACCCCAAATAATTTTGCCCAAGCTTCCGAGAAAGCCATAAAGCCCAAAAGGCTAAAACAGGGAGATACGGTCGCCCTGGTCAGCCCATCCGGAGCCACAGCCACCCGTTTTGAGGTGACTCTGGTCAAAGAAAGCATGGAAGCCCTGGGGTTTAAAGTGAAATTCGCTGATCATTTATTTAACCGATATGGCTATCTCGGCGGCAAAGATGAAGTCCGGGCCGCAGACCTCATGGCCCAATTTGCGGACTCGTCCGTAGCAGGAGTCGTCGCTATTAGAGGAGGCTGGGGATGCGCCCGCATTCTTCCTCTTCTCGATTACGAGGTCATCCGCAAGAATCCGAAGGTCTTCATCGGCTATAGCGATATCACGGCATTGATCCTCGCTATCCATGCCAGAACCGGGCTTGTCTGCTTTCATGGCCCTATCGGGCTTGACCCCTGGAATTCCTTCACTGTGGATTATTTCAGGAAGATTTTGATGGATGCCGAGCCTGTCACTATGCAGAACCCTTCTGAGGTCGGCGACCATCTGACCCAGATAGAGAATCGGGTCCAAACAATCATCCCCGGCAGCACAACAGGAATTCTCAAGGGCGGATGCCTCTCCATCGTTTCAACTCTCCTCGGAACAGAATACGTCCCTCAATGGAAAGACTCCATCCTGTTTGTCGAGGATGTCGATGAGGAGATTTACCGCATCGACCGCATGCTCACGCATCTTAAGCTGGCCGGAGTGATGAAGCAGATCAGGGGGTTTATTTTTGGAAAGTGCACCGAGTGCAACCCCGACGAAGGATATGGGTCGCTGACTTTAGAACAAGTCTTAGATGACCATATCAAGCCCCTGGGAGTGCCGGCCTGGTACGGATCCATGATTGGTCATATCCCGATGAAATTTACGATTCCCGTCGGGATCGAAGCCAAAATTGATGCAGAGAAGGGATTGATCCAATTGCTCGAGCCCGCTGTTTTGTAGGATAGCAAGCTATATTTGGTTTACGACCTTATTTCATTGACAATGCGGCCTGCAATTTTCATAATTAGCTCTTATAAAAGAAAGGAGGGTGCGATCTCATGAAAGCATTTGGCCTTAAGACAAAATCAGCCGTATTTCTCGCATTTTTTCTCATCTTAGTTATTTCGGGCTTTCTTCTGTCGCTTTCTCCTCAGTCCCAGCTCGCTCCTCAAGCTTGGGACGAACTTGACCTTGGTTGCACAAGCATCATGGCCGGACGCCTGGCCACAACAGACGGGTCCGTCATTACGGCCCATGCTTGCGATGGAAATTACCGGACCTGGCTGAACATTGTCCCGCACGCCAAGCATCTTGAGGGATCAACAAACACGATCTACTCCGGCAAGATGCACAACGAAACATCGCGAGACCTCGAAGGAGTCGTAGCGAGAGGGGAGATACCCGAGGTCGCAGAAACCCATGCTTTTCTCAATACGGCTTATCCGTGCCTGAACGAGCACCAGTTAGCCATCGGAGAAACAACTATCAGAGGGAGGAAAGAGCTTTTTAACAACAGCGGATTATTCATGATCGAAGAGCTGGAGCGGATCATGCTCGAAAGGTGCACCACTGCCCGGGATGCCATAAAACTTGCCGGCGCGCTCGTCGAAGAATACGGGTATGGCGATATGGGTGAATGCCTCACGATCGCCGATAAAAAGGAAGTCTGGCAGTTCGAGATCATGGGCTCAGGCCTTCGGGAGAAAGGCGCCGTCTGGGCCGCTGCCCGAATTCCGGACGACCATGTAGGAATCTCGGCGAATATCCCTCGGATAAGCGAGCTGCATCTCGAGTATCCTGATCGCTACATGGCCTCGGACAATGTCTTCTCACTGGCGACAGAAAAGGGCTGGTGGGACCCTAAGAGCGGAAAGCCGTTTCGATTCTGGGAGGCCTACAGCGGGCAGAAGCCGTTTTCAACCAGAGAATATTTTATCTTGAGCAGCCTTGCTCCTTCCCTGAACCTGAAAATCGATGCGGAAGAGCTCCCATTTTCTGTCAAGCCGGATAAAAAAGTCTCGGTCAGGGATATCATGAAATTTTACCGCTCAACTTATGACGGGACCGAATTCGACATGACCAAAAACCTCCTGGTCGAAGATCAAAAGAGCAGTGGGACGGTCAAGAGTCCTGTGATCAATCCCTGGATGTCCAGGGAGATGTTAGTCCTCCTCAACACCTTGAAACCGGGAGCGGTTGAACGAACCCGGACGATTGCCATAGCAGGATGCTCTTATTCTCACATCATTCAATGCCGGGATTGGCTGCCTGATCCGGTTGGAGCAGTGTGCTGGTTCGCCTTTGATAACCCTGGCCAGAGCGCGAGAATCCCTATCTTTGCCGGGGTTACAGAACTTCCGTCGAGTTTTGAGATTTGCGCACAACATAGGTTTCGCCCGGATTCGGCATGCTGGGCTTTCCGTAGAGCCAACCGGCTGGCGACGGTCAGATGGGGAGAGACAAAAGAAATTATCGAAGCGGCGATAAAAGAATTTGAAGAAAAAGCCTTCGAGGACCTGCATTATATCGAGAAAAGAGCCGTGGAGCTTTACGCCGGAGGGGAGTCGGAAGAAGATGTGCTAAAGGCCAAAGAATACCTTACCAGATATAGTAACGACTTTGCCCGCGCGGCTATCTCTAAATACTGGGAGCTCGGGGACAAATTCTGGACGATGTTTGCCCGAGGCTTTTGACGATTTTTTCATCTTGAGACCGTCTTCGACGACTAAATCCATAGTCACTGTGTGACTGCCGAATTGTATTTTTTGATTTTGTAGCTATTAAATTTCTTTCAATCTTTTCCTTTTTTTGGCGACTAAACCTGTGGAGAAAGAAAAATGCGGCGCAATTCAACCATAGAAAAAGACAAAGAGATTGATCTTCAATTCCATGCCAATGACTACAAAATTCTCGTCGTCGAAGATGAAGCTATCATTGCCATGGATATCCAGACCATTTTGAGAAAAATCGGTTTCGCTGACTCAGAGGTTGTTTTTTCCGGGGAGGAATCTATTCAAAAAGTGGCCTTGCGGAGGCCGCATCTTGTTCTCATGGATATCAAATTGAAGGGCAACCTGGATGGAATCCAGGCGGCCAGACAAATCTTTTATCAATATAATGTTCCCGTGGTCTACATCACTGCCTTTGGGGACGAAAGCACTTTGAAAAGAGCGAATGGAACCGCTCGTTTCGGTTACATCACCAAGCCTTTTGAGGAAGGAGAGCTTCAGCACACCATAAAAAACGCTCTCCACAAGGCTTATAACTAACCCGCCTATTTCCTTTATTTACCGAAGGATGAAACCGTAGCGGAGGGGGTCTTCTGGGTTTATCAGGATTTCATTCCTCCCGATGATAGAAGCGCTCCCCGTCACTTCAGGGATGACGGCTGCATAAGGCCCATACTGAGTTACATCAGCAATGCGACAGGAAAAACGTGTCCCGAGGATGCTCTCCACGACGAAAGTCTCGCCTTTCTTGAGCTCTCCACGGGCATAATGAAGAGCAGCCCTGGCGCTCACGCCCGTTCCAGTCGGGCTGCGATCGACCTCTCCTTCGGCAAAGATGCAGACATTCCGGCTGTGATGAGCCGAATCCGCGGGTTCGCCGACAATGATCGTCCCGTAGAGAAAGCCGAGGTCCTCCACAAAAGGATGGCGAATCGGTAGTGCATTCATAACCGCCTGTTTTACTTTCATTCCCACATTAATCAGATGACGGAAATCTTCGGGAATGAGGCGGACGCCCAGGTCTTCGGCGCGGCAGAAAGCATAGAAGGCACCTCCAAAGGCCACATCTACCTTTATTTTTCCCAAGCCCGCCACCTCAACTGTTTTATCTAAAACATAAACAAAGGAGGGCACATTAAGAAACGATACCTCTTTGACCCTGCGTTTCTCTTTTCTGGCAGAAGCGGTGACCTGACCTGCAGGCGTATCTATCTTAAGAACGGGAACTTTTCCTTTGATCTTGACCATGCTCGTCTCTAAAACGACGGTCGTAAGGGCAATGATTCCATGCCCGCACATTGTGCTGAACCCGGCGTTATGAAGGAAAAGAACTCCAAGGTGACTATCTGACGAAACAGGTTCAGTCACGATGCAACCATACATATCCGCGTGGCCGCGCGGCTCCCACATCAGGGCGGTGCGCAAATGGTCCAAATAATTTTGGGCATACCGGCGCTTCTCGATAATGGAATCCCCGGGAATAGGCGAGAGGCCCCCGGTGATGATACGCAACGGCTCACCAGCCGCATGTGCGTCTATTGTCTTGATGACTGTCCAGTTAGCCGGCGGTTTCCAGCGTGGCGGCATTTTTCTTTCCCCTTATGCCATTCTATGCTATTCCAATCGGGCTTTTCAATGGAAGGCAAAAAAAAGGTGAGTCTTTCCGGGCTGCTCTTCGAGGGCTCCCGGCTGGACTGGGTATCGAGGCTGCTTGAAAAAAAGAATGAAATCTCACTTGACAAGGATACTAATATTTAATATATTAGATATCAGAAAAGGCGGTATTTATCATGCAAAATAAGTCTATTATTAATATCAAATCTCTCAAAGAACAGGTCTACGATTTCCTCAGAGACGAGATGCGCAAGGGACAAATCCTGCCCGGCTCGGCGATTGATATGGAAGAAACAAGCAAGCAGCTGGGCGTCAGCCGCACACCCTTGCGAGACGCGCTGCTCCAGCTCGAGATGGAAGGTTTTGTGAATATATACCCCCGGCGGGGGATTGTCGTCAACATCCTGTCGCTTCAAGAGATCAAAAACTATTATGAAATCATCGGCGCACTTGAAAGCATAGCGCTGCTCCTGGCCTTTGAAAAAATCCGAGAGTCCGAGATAAAAACGATGGAAAAACAGGTCGAGGGAATGAAAAAAGCCATAGAGGCTGACAATTTCGACACCTATTACGAAAGAAATCTCAAATTTCATGATGTTTACCTCGACCTCTGCGGGAATGAAAACCTGGTTAAAATTGTCCGTACTCTTAAAAAGAGGCTTTATGACTTCCCTCGGCAAAAAGGGTTTGTAAAGGAATGGGAGCTGGCTTCGATCGGCGAACATGAAAAGCTATTGAGCCTCATCAAACGGGGTCAGGCCGCCGATGCCGCAGCCTACATCCGCGAGGTCCACTGGTCTTTTAAAGTCCAGGAAAAATTCATCAATGAATATTATAAAAAAGCGCCGGAATTCTGGAATAGCACTCCTAAATGAAGCCAATCCCATGAACAAAGGACTTATTTTTGACATCCGGAAATATTCGATCCATGACGGGCCAGGAATCCGCACCACCGTGTTTTTCAAGGGATGTCCTCTTCGCTGCCTCTGGTGTCATAACCCTGAAGGACAGTCCTTCATGCCTGAGCCCATGGTCAGACCTAAGCGGTGCCTGAAAGAATGTTCGGAATGTCTCTCAGCCTGTGAAGCGACGGCGCTGGCGAAAATCGCCGATATTCCCGTCCTTGATATAAATCGCTGCACAACTTGTGGGAAATGTGCTGATGTCTGTCCTACACAAGCCATTGAGGTCGTGGGCCGCCGTTTGGATGTCTCAGAAGTCATAGCCGAGATAGAAAAGGACAGAATTTTCATGGACGAGTCTGAGGGAGGCGTCACTTTTTCTGGCGGCGAGCCTCTGGCCCAGCCTGATTTTCTGGCAGCGCTTCTTTCCCTATGCAAAAAGAAAGAAATTCATTCAGTCGTGGACACATGCGGCTTTGCCCCTCGCGAAGCTTTGGAAAAAATTGCTGACAAAGTTGACCTTTTCCTTTATGACCTCAAGCTGATAGACGACGAGAAACATAAAAAATATACGGGTGAATCTAACAAGATTATCCTCGAAAATTTAGAAAGCCTCGCAAAAATGGAAAAAAGGATTGTCATTCGCCTGCCGCTTGTACCCAGCATCAATGATGACGAGGAGAACCTTTCTCAGATGGCCGAGTTCCTCCGCTCTTTAAAGGGAATCACCCAGATCAGCCTCCTCCCGTTCCATAAGCTGGGAAAGGACAAATACAAAGGCCTGCAAAAGCGGAACCCTTCTGAAAATTTCACCTCCCCTTCCGCGGAGAGCCTTGAGAAGACAAAAAGGGACCTCATGTCTTATGGATTCACAGTTCTTATGGGAGAATGACCATGAATGAGAGAATTAAGAAACTGAGAGAGCTAAGCTTGGAGGCAAAACCTTACATCACCCCGGAAAGAGCCCTTCTCCTAACAGAGTTCTATAAAAATCACCTTTCCTCAACTCTCTCTGCACCCATGAAAAGGGCTTTGGCCTTCAAATATTTGCTCGAGCACAAATCTATCTGCATCAACGAAGGGGAGCTCATCGTGGGCGAGAGAGGGGTTGCTCCCAAAGCCACGCCGACTTATCCGGAAATCACAACGCACAGCTTGAACGACTTGGACATCCTGAACACCCGTCCTAAAACCTCCTTCAAGGTGAGCGAGGAAACACGGAAAATCTATGAAGAGGAAATCATTCCGTTCTGGAAGGGGCAAAGCATAAGAGAGAAAATTTTTGCCGAAATGAACGAGGCCTGGAAAGATGCTTATGAGGCCGGCATTTTCACAGAATTCATGGAGCAGAGGGCCCCCGGCCATACCGTTCTCGACGATAAGATCTATCGCAAAGGAATGAAGGACTTCAAAGCCGATATCCAAAGAAGCATGGAAAAGCTCGACTTCCAGAACGACCCTGAAGCCTTCAAGAAGAAGGAAGAACTCGAGGCCATGGCCGTGGCCGCGGATGCGCTCATCAAATATGCCGAACGCCATGGAGATATGGCTAAAGACTTAATCGCCGAAGAAAAAAATGCTCAGAGGAAAGCAGAGCTGGAAAGAATAGCAGAAATCTGCTATCACGTGCCGAAAAATCCGCCGCGCGATTTCTGGGAGGCCCTGCAGTATTATTGGTTTGTCCATCTCGGCGTGATCACGGAGCTCAACACCTGGGACTCCTTCAACCCGGGAAGGCTCGATCAGCATCTTTACCCTTTCTATAAAAAAGGTCTTGAAGATGGGATGCTGACCAACGAAAGCGCCAGGGAGCTTCTTCAGGCTTTCTGGATCAAGTTCAACAACCAGCCCGCTCCACCTAAGGTGGGAGTGACCGCCGAAGAAAGCGGTACTTACACAGATTTTTGTCTGATCAATCTTGGCGGCGTCAAGAAAGATGGCTCCGACGGAGTCAATGAGCTTTCTTTTCTTCTGCTCGATGTGGTCGAGGAGATGCGGCTTCTCCAGCCGAGCTCCATGGTCCAGATCAGTAAAAAAACGCCTGATAGCTTCCTGAGGCGAGCGCTGCGAATTGTCAAAACCGGGTTCGGCCAGCCATCTATTTTCAACACGGATGCCATCGTTCAAGAGATGCTCAGACAAGGGAAGTCCTTGGAAGATGCGAGGTCCGGCGGGGCCAGCGGATGTGTCGAAGCGGGAATTTTCGGCAAGGAAAATTACAACCTCACTGGATATTTTAATCTCCCGAAGGTCTTGGAAATCACGCTGAACAACGGCGTTGACCCAAGGACCGGGAAAAAAATCGGCCTCGATACAGGAAAGCCCGGGTCTTTTGAATCGTTCGATCAGGTTTTTGAAGCCTTCCGGAAGCAGGTGAATCATTTTATCGCCATCAAAATTAAAGGCAACAGTATCATTGAAAGAATCTACGCGGAGTATCTCCCGACTCCGTTTCTCTCTCTCCTCATCGACGACTGCATCGCCGGAGGCAAGGATTATCATGATGGCGGAGCCAGGTACAACACTTCCTATATCCAGGGCGTCGGAATCGGCACAGTCACTGACGCTTTGACCTCCATCAAATACAATGTCTTCGACAAGAAAAACTTGAGCATGGAGAACCTTCTTGAGGACCTCCGAGACAACTTCGAGGGCCATGAAGCATTGCGCCAGAGGCTCATCAACAAAACGCCCAAATACGGAAACGATGATGATTATGCCGATGAGGTCATGATTTCTGTTTTCGAGGCGTATTATGATGCTGTGAATGGAAAGCCGAACACCAAAGGAGGCACCTACCGCATCAACCTGTTGCCAACCACCGTTCATATCTATTTTGGGCAAGTCACCGGCGCCACACCGGACGGCCGGAAAGCCTCAGAGCCTCTTTCCGAGGGAGTCTCTCCTGTTCAAGGTGCAGACAGGCACGGGCCAACGGCCGTGGTTAAATCTGTGGCCAAGATGGACCATCTCCGAACAGGTGGGACTCTGCTCAACCAAAAATTCACTCCTCAGCTCTTGGCTGACGAAGAGGGGATAACGAAGCTGGCCCATCTGGTCAGGTCCTACTTCAAGCTTGACGGACATCACATCCAGTTCAATGTCGTGACCGCTGAAACACTCCGCGAAGCTCAGAAGCACCCGGAAAAATACCGCGATCTGATCGTCAGGGTCGCCGGTTACAGCGATTATTTTGTGGACATCGGGCCTGAGCTTCAGGAAGAAATCATCAGGAGGACAGAGCACACTGTTTTTTAATCAAGCGGGGACGGTTCTCAACGAGAACTGTCCCCTCAAAATTGTTGAAATCGAAGAGACAATTTGATATACGGAGAAAGATACGCATTCATTTTTTTAAGACGAGGAGAAAGAAATGTTTGAAGCTAAAGATTATATCCAAAGAAGGAAGCTCTTAAGAAAGCAAGTCACATCAGGTGTCATTCTCTTCTTAGGAAACGAAGAAAGCCCGATGAATTACCCTGCCAATACCTATCCTTTCAGGCAGGACAGTTCCTTCCTTTATTTTTTCGGACTCGACACTCCTGCTCTTGCAGCCGCAATCGACGTTGATGCTCGAAGGGAAACAGTCTTTGGGGACGACATTACCCTCGAAGATGTCATCTGGATGGGCTATCTCCCCAAACTCAAGGAAAGAGCTTTGACCGCAGGGGTCAGGCACACAGCTCCTTTTTCCCGACTCGAAGAGATAATCACTCAGGCCAAGAAGCGGAGAAGAAAAATTCATTATCTTCCGCCGTATAGGCCCGACACGCTGGGCAAACTTTCATCTCTCCTTAAAATGCAGGAGCAGAATGTCAGAAAGAATGCCTCCGAAGAGCTGATCAAGGCTGTGGTCGGCCAGAGGTCGACAAAGAGCGAGGCGGAAATCCAGGAGATCGAAAAGGCTCTCGCCGTCAGCCATGAAATGTATCTTGCCGCCCTGAAAATGACCAGACCAGGAAAATATGAAAGGGAAATCGTCGGAGAAATGGAGGGCATTGCCCTTGCTCATGGCTGTTTGACGGCTTTCCCGACGATTCTCACTATAAACGGCCAAATTCTCCACGGCCATCATCACGGAAACATGTTAGAGAAAGGAAGACTTCTGGTCATCGATGCCGGCGCTTCTTCACCTATGGGTTATGCATCTGACCTTACGAGGACAATCCCTGTGAGCGGTCAATTCACGGCCAAACAGAGAGAAATATATGAGGTCGTCTTGAATGCCCAGCAAAAAGCTATCCAGGCTATCAAACCCGGCATCAAATACAATGAGATCCATTTGGCTACAGCTAAAACAATGGCCCTAGGCCTAAAGGAGCTTGGACTGATGAAAGGAGACATGGACGAAGCCGTTGAAGCAGGAGCTCATGCTCTTTTCTTTCCTCACGGCCTGGGCCATATGCTCGGGCTGGACGTCCATGATATGGAAGGGTTGGGAGAAAACTTTGTCGGATATGACAAAACGGTGGAGAGAAGCGAGCAGTTTGGCTTAGCCTACTTAAGAATGGCCAGGGAACTTCAACCCGGATTTGTGCTGACCGTTGAGCCAGGAATTTATTTCATTCCTGCGCTCATCGATCAATGGAAAAGCGAAAACAAGTTCGCGTCTTTCATCAACTACGCTAAAGTCGAAGCCTACAGGAATTTCAGCGGAATCAGAATAGAGGATGATGTCCTTGTCACCAAAGAGGGGAACCGCGTCCTGGGAAAACCCATCCCCAAAACGGTCAAGGATATCGAGAACACTATGGCCATGAAAAAGGATGAGAAATGAAGATTGCGCTTGTCCAGCAGCACGCCTTTCTTGAGTATGAGGAAAACTTAAAGAGAGGAGTAAACGCGTTTCGCGAGGCGGCCGGGGCAGGCGCAGATCTCATTGCCTTCGCCGAGCTGGCTTTCCTTCGTTTCCTGCCGCAGTTTCCTTCCACTCCAGCGGCCCTGGCGAAGGCAGAGACCATTCCGGGTCCGACGACAGAAATATTCTCGGCCTTGTCCCGAGAGCTCGGAGTAGTCGCTGTGCTCAATCTTCTCGAGAAAGACGGAGAAAAAACGTATGACTCTTCTCCCGTTATTGATGCCGACGGCCAGATCCTCGGAGTCACAAGGATGATCCATATCATGGAAGGTCCAGGGTTTCATGAAAGGGGGTATTACACGCCCGGAAATCTAACACATCTCGTTTATAAATCCCGCGTGGGATGGGTCGGAGTGGCCATTTGCTACGACCGCCATTACCCCGAGTTCATGCGCGCTTTGGCGCTAAAGGGAGCAGAGGTTGTTATCGTCCCGCAAGCCGGAGCCATAGGGGAATGGACAGAAGGAATCTTCGAAGCAGAGCTTCAGGTGGCGGCTTTTCAAAACGGCTATTACGCCGCTTTGGTCAACCGTGTCGGGAGAGAAGAGGTTCACCATTTCGCCGGCGAATCCTATGTAGTCGATCCTGAGGGAAAAGTGATTGCTCGCGCACCGAAGGGTCAGGATTTCATCCTTTACGCCGATTGCGACTTGAGCAAAATTCGGCTTTCCTTCGCCAAGAGGCACTTCCTCCCAGACAGGCGGCCTGACTTTTATAGTTCCTCCGGACTGCTCGATTAAACGAAAATGGGAAACTGGTTCGTCATCAGCACAAAGCCCAAGAAAGAATTCCAAGTCGAAAGACTTTTCAGTGAAGGTGGGTTTGAATTTTATTACCCCAAATACAGGCATGAAAACCGGATAAAACCTTTCTTTCCCGGATACGGATTCCTCTTTTTTGATTTTCCTTCCCAATATCAACTCGTTAAATATACCCGCGGGGTGAAAAGAGTGGTGGGAAACCGGGAAGGCCCTATCCCCCTCCCGGAAACCGTTATCCAAGAGATTAAGGCCAGGGAAGTCGACGGCCTGATCGAGCTGGAGAAGCATGGAGAGCAGCCAAAAGTGGGCGATGAGATCGAAGTCGCAGAAGGCCCCCTTAAAGGACTGAGAGGAATATTTAAAAAAGAAATCGGCGATAAGGAAAGAGTTATGATTCTTCTCAGCTATGTCTCTTACCAAGGGCAACTTTTGATCGAAAAAAAGAAATTGAAAAAAGTCTTAACATAAGGAGAGACGTATGAATATCCCCACTCTCGATTTAAGAGCTCAATACGCCACCATCAAGGATGAAATCGATCAAAAAGTTTTGGACGTTCTTTCCTCACAGAATTTCATTCTCGGCGCAGAAGTCAAAGCCCTGGAAGAAGAATTGGCTTCATACAGCGGAACAAAATTCGCCATCGGTGTGTCATCGGGTTCCGATGCGCTTATTATCTCTTTAATGGCTCTTGGCATAGGCCCGGGAGACGCTGTTATCACAACTCCATTCACTTTTTTTGCCACGGCCGGATCTGTGGCCCGGCTCAGGGCAAAACTTGTCTTCTGTGATATCGACAAGCGGACCTTCAACATTGACCCGGCGCGACTGGAGGATTTGCTCCAAAAAGCGAAGAAGGCTCGACGAATCCGTCAAATCAAAGCTGTGATTCCTGTCCACCTCTATGGCCAATGCACAGATATGGATCCTCTTCTGACTTTAGCCCGAAAATATGATTTAAGGGTCGTCGAGGATGCCGCCCAAGCTATCGGCTCTGAGTATCCCTCCCGCCACGGACTCAGAAGAGCTGGATCGATGGGCACGATAGGAACTTTTTCTTTTTATCCCTCGAAGAATTTGGGAGGCTATGGAGACGGCGGAATGGTGCTCACCAATGACAAGAGGCTCGCTGAAAAACTGCGATGTCTGCGGCAGCATGGGGATATCAAAAAATATTATTACCAGATGCTTGGCGGAAATTTCCGCCTCGACGCTCTCCAGGCCGCCATCCTTCGGGTGAAGTTCAGACACCTCGATGACTGGCAGAGGAAAAGGCGCGAGAGGGCGGACTATTACAACAAAAAGATAGCGGAGAGCGGCCTCGAAAAAGAAGGGCTTGTCAAACCTCCCCTTGCCGTCTACAAAGACTGCGGCGCAGTGAATTATCACACCTATCATCAATATGTCATCAGGGCGAAAACGAGGGATAAACTCCAGATGTTCCTGAAAGAGAAGGGTATCGGGACATCCATTTTTTATCCGCTGCCGCTTCATCTCCAGAAGTGTTTTTCTTATTTAGGGTACAAGCGCGGAGATTTCGCCATCTCAGAAAAAGCCGCCAAAGAAGTCCTGGCGCTGCCGATGTATCCGGAACTTACTCCCGAGAAGCAGGACTGGGTTGTCTCTTGTCTCTGCGAATTTTATGGCTGAAGGTTAGGTCAGCCTCCCTACCGGCAGGTGCTGCAGGATTTGCTCGAGCAGGAAGAGCAAGAGCTCGACGAAGTCGCCACCCGGCTGGTCCCGCCGCCGATGCCGAAGGAAGAAAAAAGCTTTTGAATATCTGAGTTGCCGCATTCTGGGCAGGAAACGCCCTGTTCGCCGCCAACCCGGACAAGTGTCTCAAAATGATAGCAGCATTTTTTGCAAACAAACTCGTAAATAGGCATGAGAAATTATTTTACTTGAAGAGGGCGACGGCTTCAATCTCCACCTTCACGTCTCGGGGAAGTCGAGCCACTTGAACCGCAGCCCTGGCAGGGAAGGGCGGCTTGAAGAATTCCGCATAGACCTGATTCATGCGGCTGAAATCGTTCATGTCCTGGAGAAAAACAGTGGCTTTGACAACTTTGTCGAAAGAGCTCCCCGCAGCTTCGAGCACGGCGCCGAGGTTTTTTAAGACAAGCCTTGTCTGTTCCTCGATGGTCCCGGTGTTCAACTCTCCAGTGCCGGGGTCAAGAGGTATCTGACCAGAGGCAAAGACAAACCCATTGGCCACAACGGCCTGGGAGTAAGGGCCGATCGCCTTAGGGGCTTTGTCTGTTTTGACTTCTTGTTTCATGTGTTCTTTCCCTCCTGTTTTGGCAAACAAACTTGGCTTTAGAAACGCTAGGCAGCTCAGGCTGAGTAAGACCTCTCTTCTTCTCATCCCTAGCTCTCCTCAAGCAAATTTCAGGCTAAGACAATGTGAAAAGAAAAAACAGAATCAATTTCGAACGCCGCTCAGAATCAGGCGAGCTCTTGGAGCGAAGCCGTCAGAAATTTCCAGAAATTCTCCACCGATCCAACATGGACTCTTTCCTCGGGAGAATGAGGATGCTCGATGGTCGGACCGAAGGAGATCATATCCATGCCCGGGAACTTCTCGCCGATGATGCCGCACTCCAGGCCAGCATGAACAGCCTTGACTAGAGGATCTCTGGCAAAGACTTTTTGGAAGACTTCACTGAGCTTTTTCAAAAGCCCGGATTGGAGGTTCGGCTCCCATCCGGGATAGCCTTGGGCCTGTACAATCCTGGCGCCTGCAAGCTCGGCCAGGGCCTTAATGGTAAGCCGGACGGCTTCCAAGGCTGAAGCGACAGAGCTTCGACTGCTCGAAACAATCTGCGCCTGTTTTTTCTCAATCCGGATGATGGCCAAGTTTGTTGATGTCTCGACAAGACCGGCAATCTCAGGATGCATGGCGATAACGCCATGTGGCAGACTGAGAACGAAGCGAATCAAGGCAGCCTGGGAGGCTACTGTCAAGGGATCCTCTTTAGAGTCCTTCGCTTTTTCAAAGGAAAATTGGGCCTCTTTTTCAACGACTTTGTATTCATTCTTAATCTTGGCAAATTGATTCTTGAGAAAGGCTTGCATCTTCTTGGCTAAACTCCGGTCGAGGTAAAGCTCAGCCCAAGCTTCGCGGGGAATGGCATTTCTTTTGTTCCCCCCTTCAAAACGGAAAAGCTCAAATTTAAACTTCTCCTGGGATTGGTAGAGGAGCCGGGCAAGGAGCCGGATGGCATTTCCTCTGTTTTGGTTGATATCGAGCCCCGAATGCCCGCCGCGAAAGCCAGAAAGCTTCAGCAGATAGACATCCTTAAACCTCCTCTTTTTTCGTTCCAAGGGAAGAGTGATTTCCGAGTCGCCTCCTCCTGAACAGCCGATCGTGAAAGTCCCTTCTTCCTCGCTATCGAGGTTAAGGAGTTTTGTTCCCTTGAGAAAATCTTTTCCCAGCCTGTTGGCTCCTGTGAGACCTGTTTCCTCGTCCACCGTGAAGAGAAATTCCATAGGACCGTGGACCAGAGTCTTATCCTCCATTACAGATAGCGCAGAAGCCACTCCAATGCCGTTATCTGAGCCGAGAGTCGTCCCCTTAGCTTGAATCCATTCGCCTTTTTTTTCCGCTTCGATGGGATCTTCGGCAAAATCATGCGCCACATTCGAATTCTTTTCGCCAACCATGTCCATATGCGCCTGAAGGATCACCTTGGCGGAATTCTCATGGCCGGGCGATGCTGGCTTCACCACGACGATATTGCCAACCTTATCCCGCTTCCAGGTTAAGTTCAGACCTTTGGCGAAAGAAATGATATAATCTCCCAATGCTTTCTCATTTCCCGAACAATGAGGAATCCTAATAATTTGAGCAAAGTGTTTCCAGATAAGAGAGGGCTTAAGACCCTCAAAGGTTTCTGTCATCTTTATCCTCCAATGACATCCATAGCTCGTATTTTGAAGAATGATGCCACAAAAATCATTTCAATTCAAGGAAATTCGTCGAAGAAATCTCCATGTTTGACTTTTTCGGGTCGTTCTCCTAAAATGCAGCTACTTTCTCATGGAAAAAATTAAAGAAAAACTCTTTTTCCAAATTCATAAATCCAAGCCTCAGATTTTTTCTTCGGCTCCAGGGAGGATAAACATCATCGGCGAACATACAGACTATAACAATGGATATGTCCTTCCCGCAGCCATCCATCTAAGAAATTATTTTCTGGCGTCACGGCGCCAGGAAAACTCGGTCCATGTCTGGGCTGAAAATTTCAGACAAGAAGAAACATTTACCCTCGACAAAATCACTCCCTCTGAACAACACAGATGGGCAAACTACATCAAAGGAATCTTTTGGGTTCTCCAGCAAGAAGGTTATAAGCTGGGCGGAGTCAATGCTCTCGTGTGGGGGGAAGTGCCTTTAGAGTCCGGTCTGAGTTCCTCAGCCGCACTTGAGGTCAGCGTTATAAAAGGCTTGACGGCATTGTTCGGGATTGATCTTCCTCCTGAGCAAATGGCAAAGTTAGCTCAAAAAGCGGAGAATGACTTTGTCGGTGTGAAATGCGGTCTTATGGACCAGTTTATCGCCATTTTCGGCCGCAAAAACAGTGCCCTGTTTTTGGATTGCGAAACTCTTGATTTTGAAGTCTTGCCCTTGAACCTGCAGAAAGACGGCCTGGGAATTCTTATCTATGACACAAAAATCCGGAGGAAATTGGCCGCCTCCGAATACAACAGACGCCGTCAGGAGGCTTCTGAAGCCTTAGACATTTTGCGAAGGAAAAAGGGCGTGCGCTCCTACAAAGAAGCAACGACATCTCTCCTTGAGGATGCCAAAGGGGCAATGTCTGATATTCTTTACAGACGGGCTAAGCACGTAATTAGCGAGGACGAGAGAGTCAAACGATCGGTGGAGGCTTTGAAGGCGGATCTGTTTTCTGTTTTGGGCGCACTCCTTTTCCAGTCTCACGAGAGCTTGAGAGATGACTACGAAGTCTCCTGTCCGGAGCTTGATCTACTCTACCAGGTCGGAAAAGAATTTCCTGGGTGTTTGGGAACCCGTCTTGTCGGAGCAGGGTTCGGCGGTTCTGGGATTGCCTTGCTCGAACAATCGCGGATCGAAGACTTTAAGAAAAAAATTCTGGCCCAGGCCGAAAAAAGAGGGTTTCCCCGACCTGAATTTCATGTCATTTCTATTGGGGAAGGCGCCTCTGTCTTTCGTCTCGATGGATAAGGCCGAGCGCTTTCTGGCTGCTTGGAAAAGGTGATCCTTAGGGCAAATCATGAAGAAATATTTGGTTCTCCTGATTTTTAGCCTCTGTTTGAATATGGCCGCTCCACAGAATAGTGACAGAGCCCAAAACATCAAAATAAAAATTATAGCCAGCGTTTTCCCATTGATGGAATTTGCCAGGGCAGTAGCCGGAGAAAGAGGAGAGGTGAGCCTTCTTCTCCCGCCCGGAGCCGGCGTCCACACTTGGCAGCCAAGGGCCAGTGATATCACGCGATTATCCTCTGCGGACCTTTTTATCTATATGGGAGCCGGTCTTGAACCGTGGATACCCGATCTCTTAAAAAGCATTTCCTCTAAGAAGCTCAAAATCCTATCTGTGGCAAGATTCTTGCCTTTGGATAACCAAAAGAAGAGTGTTAAAGACGGGGTTGATCCTCATGCATGGTTAGATTTTGAATTAGACCAGATGATTATCAGCCGAATCGCCGAGACGCTTTCTGAAATTGACCCCTCTCGTGCCTCAGTGTACAGAGCTGGCGCAGCGCAGTATAACGAAAAGTTGAAAAAGCTCGATGAAAATTTCTCGATGAGCCTCAATCGTTGCCAGCAAAAGACAATTTTGCTCGGAGGGCATGCGGCTTTTGGCTATCTCGCAAGAAAGTACAATCTCGAACAGCTCTCTCTCTACGGACTAAGTCCTGACGCAGAGCCTACTCCTAGCCGGCTCATGGACACCATCAAGTGGGCCAGAGACCACAACGTCAGAGCTGTCTATATAGAGGCTAATAGCAGTGCCAAAATGGCCAAGGTCCTGGCCAAAGAAATTCAAGCTGAGCTTTTAGTTTTGAACCCGGGAGCTAACCTGAATAAAAAAGAATGGGCCGCGGGATTGACATTTTTCGATATCATGGAAGAAAACCTAAAAAATCTGAAAAGAGGTCTTATCTGTGACTGAGGAAAAAGAGCTCGTTCGGGTCGAAAAAATCACCTTTAGTTACAATTCTGTTCCTGTCCTGGAAAATGTGAGCTTCTCGATATGTCAGGGTGATTTTTTAGCTATTCTGGGTCCTAACGGTTCAGGCAAAACGACGCTGATTAAGGTCATTCTTGGGCTACTAAAACCCACCCAGGGTGAAATCTTGATCATGGGCCAGCCCACCGAAGAATTCAGGGATTGGTCCAAGATAGGCTATGTCCCTCAAAAAGCGACTCACATTGACCCTTTTTTCCCCGCCTCTGTAAGAGAAGTTGTGGCCATGGCTTTTTTCCCCAATAAGAAATTCTCCCGGCAGAAAAAAAGAGACGAAGAAAGATCCATTGAAGTCGCTCTGCAAAGGGTGGGAATGGAGGCATTTCGAAATTGGCCCATCGGGAGCCTTTCAGGCGGACAGCAACAACGTGTTTTTATCGCTCGGGCTATTGTCAACTCTCCCGAGCTTCTTTTCCTGGATGAGCCGACAACAGGTGTGGATGCCGCAACCCAGGAGTATTTCTATGAGATGCTGCATCTTCTGAATAAAGGTCAGAAAATCACGATTGTCCTGGTGACGCACGACATCGGCATTGTCAATAAGCACGTGAACAAAGTGGCCTGCCTGAATCAGAAGCTTGTCTATCATGGTTCTCATGAGGACTTTTGCCGATCCGAAGCGTTCAAGGCCCTATTGGGCGGCGGCCATCTCGTTTCACATATCCATTAAGCAAAGGATTTTCGTGGAAGCACTCTTCAGCTACGGATTCCTCCAGAGGGCCCTCTTATCTGGCATCTTCGTTGCCATAGCCTGTGCGATCTTGGGCCTTTTCCTCCTCCTGCGAAGAGATGCTATGATCGGCCACGGCTTGGCTCATGTCACCTTTGGCGGAGTGGCCATCGGGCTCTTTTTGAACATTCTGCCCCTGGCTGTGGCCCTTATTGTGGCTATCCTTGCCTCCTGGGCTATTATGAGATTGAAAGAAAAGGCTGGTCTTCACGGTGATACAGCGATCGCCATTTTTAGCAGCGCTGGGATGGCTCTCGGTATAGCTTTAGCGACCTTGGCGGGGCGTTTTAATGTCGATCTGCTCAGCTATCTCTTCGGAGATATCCTCGCCATCGAGCCGCTGGAAGTCTGGCTATCCACTGGCCTTGCCGCCGCTGTTGTTATCATGATCCTGGCCAATTTTCATAAACTGATGTACCTGACCTTTGACCGGGAGGCCGCCAAGGCCTCGGGAGTCAAGACGCATCGTCTCGATCTTCTCTTAACAATACTGACATCGGTAACTGTTGTCTTGGGGATGAAGGTGGTGGGCATCCTCTTGGTCACAGCCCTTCTTGTCATCCCCGCGGCTGCGGGTTTGCAGCTCGCGTCAAGCTTTAAACAGGCCCTCTGGATTTCTTCTGTCGTTGCCTTCTTTTCCGTTCTTCTGGGTCTAATCGCGGCCTTTGTCTTCGACCTTCCCGCCTCGGCAACCATAGTCCTTCTTTCCTTCGCTTTCTTCGGAATTTTCTTTTTCTTAAGAAGGAAAAAATCCTTCTGAAGGAGAAAGCCTAACCGCTTAGCTTTTCCAAAGTTTTTATGAAGACGGAATAGGCTTCCTGACCATATAAGCAAAAAAGGATTTCCTCAGGGAAATCGTTCTTTTTCAAAAAATCCATCGCCGCCTGGAGCATGACCTCACTGCACTTCTCGAGCGGGAATCCAAAAATGCCCGTGCTGATGGCAGGGAAGGCTATATCCTTGATTTTTTTCTCCTTGGCAATCTTAAGGCTACTTAATGTAGCGCGGGCCAGTTTCACTTCTTCATTTCCTTCGCCATTTACTGGCCCGACCGCATGAATCACATACTTGGCTTTAAGGCTGCCGCCACCCGTTATCACGGCCTGGCCCACATCAATCGGGGCAAGCCTGTCGCATTCCTCCTGGATCGCCGGGCCTCCGTAGGCCCGAATGGCCCCGGCGACGCCCCCTCCAAGCTTAAGAAATTTGTTGGCGGCGTTTACCACCGCTTCAACATCAAGCAGGACAATATTCCCCTCCACGATCTTAATCTTTTTCCCGTCGACAACGAAAAAGTCTTTCATTTTCCTTATTATAGCATGGCCAGCAATGATGCCGTGAGAATTCCACATGAGCGACGAGCGGGCTGGGTTCCTCTCGGCTCGCCGAGAGGAGAGAGAGGAGCGAATCGAGAGGGTTTGACTCGCTGGGGAAAAGCCGGCGTGACTTCGAACCGCTCATCCCGAGCTTCTTCAGTTGTTGGTGTAAACAGCTACTTTGTCTTTACCTTCTTTTTTAGCCTGGTAGAGGGCCATATCGGCAAGGGTGATCAATTCATCTCCGCTTTGACCGTATTCCGGAAAAGAGCTCACGCCTATGCTTATCGTAAACTGGATATCTTCTTTGCGGGAATCGATGCGGAAAGGATAAAGAGAAATCCTTTTTTGGAGGCGCTCGGCGAGGGCTTGGGCTTCTTCCCCGGTTGTCTCTGGAAGGATAATCAAGAACTCTTCTCCTCCGTAGCGAGCGGCTATGTCGGAAGGTCTGATGGTTTCGATGATCAGCTGGCTGAAGTACTTGAGAAGATGATCTCCGGCCGTATGTCCATAGCGGTCGTTTAGGTCCTTGAAGTTATCTAAATCTATCATCAGCAAACTCAAAGCGTGGCTGTATCTTTTCGAGCGATAAATCTCTTCTTCCAGCCGCTGTCGGATGTAGATTTGGTTAAACAAACCGGTGAGACCTTCTTTGATGATAAGAGAAGTCATCTTTTCACTGACGGCTAACCCGCTCAAACAGGTCAACAGGATGATGACCATTCCTAAAGTCAAAATAGAGCGGCTCAAGGGCCGAAATCCTATTTTTTCCCAGTACTGCGGGATAAAATCTGCAAGCGATGTATAGACGAGGTAGGCGATCGAGATAATGATAATGGCCCATAATCTGTTTCTTAGGCTTCTTGAATCAACAGGGATACGCGGTTTCATGACAATCCTTCTTATCTTCACATTTATATTGGAGAAAAGTTTGCCGTCTAACAATAGCCGAAAAAGGTGAACTCTGGGGTGATTTTTGTTTTTGTCTTCTCACCGCAAAAGAGGATATCGTCTGGATTTAGAAATTGCCACGAAATGTCTTTTGGGGGATGACGAATAAAATAATCTTTAGGCTTTGTCCAGCTCTTCTCTGATAAGGCGCCTCAATTCTGCGCCGAGTTCCGAAGCTTTTTTCTCGAGAGAATCCGCCTTCTTTTTAATTTCCTCTTTGAACTCGTCATCGTGGATGCCCGGAAGGTTGATCTTGATATTATAATAGGCGCCCTGCGCCGCTGCCTCGGCGATAAGGCCGGACACTCCGGCGTCGCTCAGAGAGTTTTTATTGCCCTTTAGAGCGACAAACTTGGCCAATTCCAAGAGGGAAATGCTCTTCTGCAGGACAGCCAAAGGCACAAGGGTTGCCTCCTTGGAGGCCTTCTCGATGGCCACCTCTTTTTCTTTGATCTGCTCTTCCGTCGCCCTGGGCAATCTGAAAGCATCCATGACCTTATTGAAAGCTCGGGTGTCCTCATCCACAGCCCTCAACAATTCATCTTTGAGAACCTGGGCCTTCACAGCCGACTCTTTCATTTCTTGTTCGACGCTTTCGTAGCCTTTTTTCCCGACGGTTAAATTGGCCACCATCGAGGAGAGAGCGGCAGAAAGAGCACCGCACAAGGCGGCCGTACTCCCTCCGCCCGGAGTGGGGGAGTCCATGGAGAGTTTATTGGCAAACTCTCTCAAGTTAAGATGGAGAAGGGAGTCAGTTGATTCCTTGAACTGATACTCAATAATCTTCTTTTTGGGATCGAACGGCGCAACATCGTTCAACCCGAGAGACAGGACCGCCATCCGGATGAGCTCTTCCTCGGGAACGCCTGGACTCTTGCCCTGCTTGGCGAGATAGTATCTTCCTGCCATAAGAAGAGCTTCTTTGGGAATCAATCCCACCAACTCGCTTCCAGTGACGCGCAGCCCGAGTTTCTCCGCCTCCTTGACCGTCTCATCGAAGACAAGGTGAGGCGGAGTGATTTTATAGTTCGTGAAATTTATGGAAATCTGAGCCACTCCATAGTCTTCGATATACCAGCCAACAGCCTTCAAGTATTTGAATCTCCCAGGCATCAAGACGGCTTTCCCTTCTGCGTCTTTGACAATGTTTCCTTCGCTGTCTCTCTTAGGTCGGCCGCTCTCTCGCAAGTGGAGCGCGATCTCGTGCGCCAGCCTCCGGTCTCTCGTATTCAGGTTGATGTTGTAGGCAATCAGAAATTCTCGCGCGCCGATGACCGTTGCGCCTGATCTGGGATTAAAAACCGGATCGCCATAGTCCGGTGCCCACTCAGGGTCTTTGAGCTTCTCCGGCAACCCTTCGTATTCGCCTGCCCTGATATTGGCCAAATTTCTTCTTTTTTCCTTCTGAGCAGCTTCCTCATAAAGGTAAACCGGAATGTGAAGTTCCCCGGCTACCTTTTGAGCAAGCTCGTGGGCCAGGTTTACACAATCCTCCATGGCGACGCCCGAGACAGGAACCAAGGGGCAAACATCGGTCGCGCCAATCCGGCTGTGGGCTCCCTTGTGTTTTGTCATATCGATCACCTCAGCCGCCTTGCGAATAGCTCTGAAAGCGGCTTCCTTGACTCCTTCGGGAGAACCGATAAAAGTCACCACGGTGCGGTTGGTGGATTCCCCCGGATCCACATCAAGCAGTTTGACTTCCGGGGTTCGCTCGATTTCCTGAGTGATGGCCTTGATTTTTTCTTTGTCTCTTCCCTCACTAAAGTTCGGCACGCATTCGACGATTTTCATTTTTCAACTCCTTTGGTCAGGGCGTAACGATAAACACCCTTAGCATCATAAATTTCCAGTTTCTCGAAATCTCTGAGATGATCAAAGAGACTGTTCTTGTCTCCCACGATAATAACCACCGGCTTCGGAAGAAGATACTTTTCAGCCACTTCGAAAACCTTGCCGAAATCGACCAGCATGATGTTCTCATAGAATTTGTTCCAGTGCTCTTCTCCCAGAGAAAAGGCTACAATCTCAGAAATCCTTCGGGCAAGATCATCCAATCTGTGGAGTTGCAGAGGAAAGTTCCCGATCAAATAGGACTTGGCCTGTTCGAGCTCGGAGGTGGAAACCTTTTCTTTGGCCATCCGCTCAAGCTCCTTGAGGATTTCTTGGACGGAAGCAAAGCAAACTGACGGAGTGACCTTGGCTGTGACAAAGTAAACGCCGCAGCTTCTAAATAGCTCTATTTCACTAAAAGCAAAGTAAGCATATTCCTTCGATTCCCTGAGGTTCATTAAGAGACGGCTATTGAGTGTCCCGCCCAGGACTTGGTTGAGCACGGAGAAGGGGAAAAAATCAGGATCAGCAAGGGGAAATATCACATTCCCTATAACAAGAGTGGCATCCTTGGCCTGAGGGAGATCAACAAAACAAACCCTTTCTATGTTGTTGGGTCCGGGAGGAGGAGGAAGAGGTCGGTCTAACTCTTTCTTCTGCCACATATTGAGATAATGGCTGACCTTCCTCGAAGCCGTGGGCAGGTTAAGATTACCGGCCAAGACGAGCACGGAGTTGTTCGGCCGATAATATTTCCCGAAAAAAGTTAAGATATCATCCTTGCTGATGTTTTTGATGACATCTTCATTGTAGAGGGATTTTTGGTAAGGATGACTTTTGAACAGAATCCGGAGGAGCTGCCGCTTGCTTACATAATCAGGGTCCCGCTGCTTCTGAAGAATGTCATAATACTCGGTTCTTTTGAGATTCACAATCTCCTTGTCGGCAAAGGCCGGCTGGAGGAGCATCAGGCTCAAGAGCTCAAGCGCCTGATCCAAATTCTCATCCAGAAAAAAGAAAGAAAATCGAGAATAATCAAGAGATGTTGTGGCGGAAAAACTCCCCCCGATCGATTCTATTCTTTCTTCCATCTCTAACGCCGATATGAGCTGAGTTCCACGGCTCAACATCCCGGCTGTAAAAGTGGCCAGACCCGGCGAGCTTTCAGGAGAAGAGCTCTCTCCGGCCAGAACGAGAAGCTCCAAGCTAATAAAAGGAAGATTCTTCTGGTAAGCAACGGCCACAGTGAGACCGTTGCCGAGACGGACTGACTCGATAGCAGGAAGCTGCAACGGTTGAAGGGGCTCAGGGAACGGCGGGGATTTTCTGAATCTTTCTTGGGAGAAAGAAGCGACAAGATGAAAGAAGATCAGTCCGCAGAGCAGGAAAACCTTTTTCATCTTATTTTCACGTTCAGGAGGATGCTGTTTTCTGCGGTGAAATAGCGGTTGATGTTTCCGATAATCTCAAAGGGTGTGACTCTAAGGTATTTTCCCAACTCCTGAGGAGCATTTTCCAGGCTGACGGGCGAAAAAGAAGTCTCGGCCAAGAACAGGGCCTTTTCCAGGGGAGTGGAGAAGCGATTGACATAATCTTTTTTGAACATATTTTTGGCCTTCTGAAGTTCGGCCGCGGACACATAGTTCGTCTTCAGCTTGTTGATCTCGGAAAAAATAGCTTTTTGGCAGATGTCCACCATGGCGTCGTTATTATTCATGGCAAAGATTTTAAAAGCAGCGACGTCTTTTCGTTTTTCAATGCCGCCGCTCAAATAGAAGGCCAAGCTCTCTTTCTTAATCAATCTCTTGTAAAGCCGCGAACTCCTTTCCTTCAGGAGAATGTAATCGAGGATAACCAATGAATAATAATCTGGGGAATACGGGGGAGCAATCCGGTAGCCGAGGTGAAAAGCAGGGGCTGGAGCGAGGGATTCCTGGAAGACCTGGACCACTTGTTTCTTTTCAAGAGGCTTAGGGGGAAGAAAAAGAGGGACTTCCTTTCCTTGGGGAATCGTTTCAAAATACTTCTCCACAAGTTCCTTGGTCTTAGTCAAGTTGACATTCCCAACGATGGAGAGTACAGAGTTGTTCGGGATATAATAGCTTGTATAGAAATTTTTCACATCCTCCGCCGTCAGATTTCTGATGTCTTCCTCCCCTCCTAAGATGGGGTGGCTATAGGCAAACTCAGGATAGAGGAGCCGGTCGAAAGCCTGCGAGCTTTCGAAGTAGGGTTCCCCGGCTTTTCGCTGACCGATTTCGTCAAGAAGGGTTTGTTTTGCTTTTTCCGCCTTGGCTGCGTTGATTTCGAGAGATTTCATCCGGTCGGATTCAAGCCAGAGGACCAATGCTAACTGATTAGAGGGGACAGTCTCATAAAAGTAGGTGATGTCTTCTGTGGTGCTGGCGTTAGGCTCGCCTCCAATCCTGTTAATATAGCTGATATGCTGCATCGGACCTATGTTGAGCGACCCCATAAACATCATATTTTCGAGGAGATAGGCCAGGCCGGTCTTGCCCGGCTGCTCATAAATGGAGCCCACATGATAGGCCAAGACCACCGAGACAAGGGGAAGGGAGTAATCTTCGGAGATAATGACTTTCAGTCCATTTTTCAGTTGATACTGAGTGAGAGGGAAGGGAAAGCCCGCTTCTTCATCGGGCAAGGCAGAGAAGCCAAGCAGGACCAAAAGAACAAAACTCCAGACCACCAAAATATTTTTTGACATCACGCTCTTCTTCTCTCTTGGCAGCCGTTCTAAAATATCACAAATAAAAGACAAAATTCAACGAAACAAGCCAGGGACGCGCCGTAACAGGACCCAATCTTTACATTATGCCGTTGAAAATTATGTACTTTTGTTATAACATGGCGGTTAATTTGATGAAAGATGAAATTTTTGGAGGTTGCTTATGAGCAAGGCCGGAAAGCATCTTTTCTCCTCTGAATCTGTGACCGAAGGGCACCCAGACAAAATCTGTGATCAGGTCTCTGACGCCATCCTGGATGACCTCATCGGCCAAGACCCGAGAAGTCGGGTCGCCTGCGAAACGCTGGTAACCACAGGTCTCGTTTTCATAGCTGGTGAAATCACCACCGACGGATATTGCGACTTTCAAAAATTGGTCAGAAGCGTCGTAAAGGATATTGGATACACTCAAGCCGTCTTTGGTTTTGACTACAAAACATGTTGTGTGATTTCTTCCATCCACGAGCAATCCCCCGATATTGCCAGGGGAGTGGTGGCAACACAGGAACATGAGCAGGGCGCCGGGGACCAGGGGATTATGTTCGGCTATGCCTGCCGGGAAACCGAGGAGCTGATGCCCCTGCCCATCATCCTCGCTCATAATCTCGTCAGGCGTTTGAGTCAGGTGCGTCGGGAAAAGATTCTGCCTTACTTGAGGCCCGACGGAAAATCCCAGGTGACGATCGAATACGATGGAGATACCCCTCGCCGCGTGGAGGCTGTCGTCATCGCTGCCCAGCACAACGCCACGGTGAAAATGGAGGACCTGAAGGCAGACATCAAGCAGATGGTTATCAAGAAAGTCATTCCCCCGGGAATGATCGACAAGAAAACCAAGATCATCATCAATGGAACGGGGCGTTTCGAACAAGGTGGTCCTCTGGCCGATACAGGGATAACCGGCCGAAAAATCATCGTCGACACTTACGGCGGAGTCGGAAGTCACGGCGGCGGTTGCTTTTCTGGCAAGGACCCCTCCAAGGTGGACCGCTCCGGCTCCTATACGGCGCGCTACATTGCCAAGAATATAGTGGCCGCTGGAATCGCCGATAAACTGGAAGTGCAGCTTGCTTACGCCATCGGCGTTGCCGACCCTGTTTCGATCATGGTGGATTCCTTCGGGACGGCCAAAATTCAAGAAGATAAGATCAAGGAATTGATCCGGGCGCACTTCGCCCTCAAGCCCAAGGCCATGATCGATGCCCTGAACCTGCTCCGTCCCATCTTTAGAAAAACAGCCTGCTACGGGCATTTCGGACGGAACGAGGAAGGATTCACTTGGGAAAAGACAGACAAAGCGGAAGCCTTGCGTGAGGATGCCCGGCTCTGAGCAGCCCATGAGAAAGAAGGCCTTAATTTATAGCAATTCGATAGAATTTATCGAAATAATATAAATTAGCCTTCCGCGGAGGCTATTCCACCAACAGGGGGAGAAAAGATGGATTATGACGTCAGAGATTTGAAACTGGCTCCGAAAGGAAAGCTGAAGATGGAATGGGCGGGCAGGTTTATGCCCGTCTTGAATTCCATCAAAAAAAAGTTTGCTCAAGAAAAACCACTGAAGGGTGTCAAAATTTCGGCCTGCCTCCATGTCACCAGCGAAACGGGAAACCTGATGGAGGCTTTTAAGCTGGGCGGCGCAGAGCTCAGGCTAACAGCGTCCAATCCTCTGAGCACGCAGGATGAAGTCGCCGCAGCCCTGGTCAAATCATACGGCTTGCCTGTTTTCGCCATTAAAGGCGAGGACAACAAAACGTACTACAGGCACATTAACAAGTCCCTCGACCATGGCCCGCAGATCACGATGGATGATGGAGCAGACCTCGTCTGCACCGTCCATTCTCGGAGGAGAACGCTGCTCAAGAATATCATAGGCGGGACAGAAGAAACGACGACCGGCGTCAACCGTCTTAAAAGCATGGCTCGAAAAAAAGTCCTCTATTATCCCATCATCGCCGTCAATGATGCCAACACCAAACACCTCTTTGACAATCGCTATGGAACGGGCCAGAGCACCATCGACGGCATCTTGAGAGCCACAAATATCTTGCTCGCCGGCCTGCATTTTGTCGTGGCCGGCTACGGCTGGTGCGGCCGGGGAGTGGCTATGAGGGCAAAGGGAGCCGGCGCTAAAGTCATTGTCTGTGAAGTCGATCCCCTCCGAGCTCTCGAAGCCGTCATGGACGGCTTCGAGGTTATGTCTTTATGCGAAGCTGCACCTAAAGGAGACGTTTTTGTCACTCTGACCGGCGACAAGACTGTCATCTCTCGGCCGCACTTTCTCAAGATGAAAGACGGCGCCATTGTCGCCAATTCCGGCCATTTCAACGTGGAAATCGATATTCCCGCCCTGGAAGCCCTGGCCAAAAAGAAAAGGAAAATCAGAGAGTTTGTCGAAGAATACGAGCTCCGAAACGGAAAAAAGATCTATGTCCTGGGGGAGGGCCGGCTGATCAACCTGACCGCTGCTGAGGGACACCCCGCTATGGTCATGGATATGAGTTTTGCCAATCAAGCGTTGAGTGTGCTTTACCTCAGCCGGAAAGGTCCTTCGCTCCAGAAAGAGGTTTATCCCGTTCCGTGGCAAATCGACGAACAAATCGCCCGGATGAAGCTCAAATCCATGGGGATAAAAATTGATAAGCTGACTGCGGAGCAGAAAAAATATCTCGCTGCTTGGGAAGAAGGAACCTAAGCTGCGCCTTTTTCCTTTTCTTTGATCGCCTTCAGATAAGAATTGAGTTTTTCTTTCATCTCCACGTCTGTGACTTGGGGAGCGATCTTCTCTAAGATCTCCGCCGCTTTGCGCAGTTCATCGTTTTTGAAATAGGCTGCTCCCAGGTTAAAGTTGAAATTCACATCATCTGGGACAATCTTGACCGCCATCTTATAGCTTTCGATGGCGCCGTAGAGATTATTCTGACTCTCCAAAATCAATCCTTGGAGATTAAAAGCCAGGGCAAAGCGGCCGTTGAGTCTGATGGCGTTTTCAACATACAAGCGAGCTTTTTCAAAATCCTGCCGACTGAAATAGAGCCTGGCCAAATTGTAATAGGGCAGCTCTTTGTGAGTGTAATTAGGGTCTTCGATGACTTTCTTGAATTCTTCTTCAGCCCTGTCGATATGGCCCATTTCTTGATAGACCGTCCCGAGGTTATTGTGGGCTTCAGTAAAATTGGGGGCAATCCCGAGGCACTTTTGGTAGAGCTTGATGGACTCCTGGAGGTTTCCCCTCATGGAATAGGCCAAGCCCAGGGCATTTAAAGATTGATAATGGCGCGAGTTAAGAGTGAGGGCTTTGTTGAAATACCTGACGGCTTCATCGACATTGTTACTGTTCAGATAAAAAAGCCCGATATTGTACTGGTACTGGGCATCTTTTTCCTGCGCCTGCTCGATTTTTTTCTGGGAAGAGGCGCAAGAAAATAAACTGAGGCAAAGCAGAATAGTCAGAGTATTGCGATTTTTCATCGGCATCCTCTCTTCTTTATTATTTTATGCGCCTAAATCCCTATTGTCTATTGTTATTCAACAAAATGCGTGGAACGGCGCCAGTCCCCGCTTTGGATCCCAAGGCGAGTGGTCTGGGCGAAGAAACCTAAATGAGCTGCGAACATTGAGGTGCGGGTGGCGCGGTGCCAGTTGCCGCAACGCCCGCAGCGAATCGTGGCGGGTGGGTGGGTCTTTAGCGAGCACGGACGTAAAAACAAGGCGAAGGGGGTGGGCTGAGAAGGCCATCCGGAGGCGAAGCGGGCACGGTTCCTCGAAGAGGAGAGCGAGCCGAGGACTAAGCGAACTTGCCTCGCTGGGGCAAGTTCGCGGGCCTTCGAGCCCACACCCGAGCCTTGACTGGGGACGCGCCGCGACAGGACCCATTTTTAGCTGCCTTTTATTCGACTTTGAGCTTCCTCAGCATCAAATCTCGGAGAGATTCTCTCGGGCTTTTATTCTCATAAAGGATTTTATAAACTTCCTCGACGATGGGCATTTCGACGTCTTCTTTCCTCGCCAGCTCTCGAACGGAAATAGTGGTCGAAACTCCTTCAGCAACCATCTTCATCTCGGAAAGTATGTCGGACAATGGCCGGCCTTTTCCGAGCTCGTAGCCGACACGATAATTCCGGCTCAGCTTCGCCGTGCAGGTGAGGACCAAATCTCCGATGCCGGCCAGCCCTAAGAATGTCTCCTTCGTGGCGCCAAGTTTGACTCCAAGCCTGGTCATCTCGGCAATGCCGCGCGTAATCAGGGCCGCCCTGGAGTTATGTCCAAATTTTAAAGAATCGGATATCCCCGTGGCCAGAGCGACGACATTTTTCATTGCCCCGGCAAGCTCTACGCCGACAACGTCTTCGCTCGTGTAAGCACGAAAATAGATGTTGGAGACGAGACGCTGGACGGCTTTGGCGAAATCTAACTCTTTAGAAGCAATCACCACGGCCGTGGGATGCCTCTCCGCTACTTCTCGGGCAAAGCTCGGGCCGGACAGCACGGCAAGATGAGGCACAGAGTGGGCCCGAAAAATTTCTTCCATGACTTCGGTCATCCTTTTGAGGGAGCCTTCTTCGATGCCTTTGGTCAGACTGACAACAGTCTGATCTCGAGAAAGGAAGGGGGCGATATCCCAAAAAACCTGACGACAGAACCGAGAGGGGACGGCGATAAAAAGGACCTCTGCTGATCTGGCGGTGGCTCTGACATCTTCAGAAAAGGAAATTGACGAAGGAAAGGCATGCCCGGGTAGGAAGACGCTGTTCTGCCGTGTCTCGCGGAGCTCTTCTAAAATCTCTTTTTCCCTGACCCAAAGCCGGGTTTTGATATGCAGACGGCTGAGATGAAGGCCGAAGGCCGACCCCCAGCTTCCTGCGCCTATGACTCCTGCTTCCATTGCTGTTTAACTCCCTGCTATCTGCCCAAATTTTCTTTCTTGCCCTCTAAGCAGTCTCTTGATGTTGCCTGCGTGCCGCAGCGCAATCAAGACAAAAATGGCCAGGCCTAAAAGGGCTAATTCTTTATCACCCTTGAGGAAATAAGCATAAAAAGGAAAAAATAAAGTACTCAAGAGCGATCCCAGCGAGACAAAACGGGTGGCGGCGATGATACCCACAAAAATGGCCAAGCTCAATAAAAAGGGGAGAGGCGCAAGAATGGCGTAGGCCCCCATAGCTGTCGATACTCCCTTGCCGCCTCTGAATTTGATAAAAATGGGAAAGCAATGTCCCAGCGTAACCAGAAAAGCGACTCCCAAAGCGACTGGTCTATCGCCAAAAAGCTGCAGCGCCACCCAAACTGGAAGAGCGGCCTTCAAAACGTCTATGACCAAGACAGGGAGGGCATACCTCCATCCTTTGAGTCTCAGAACATTGGTGGCGCCTGTGCTCTGGCTCCCAAAACCGCGGATATCTTTCTTCTCGCCCAGCCGGAAGAAAATATATCCCGAAGGAATTGAGCCGATAAAGTAGGCCAAAACAACAAAAAGAGTCTTCATCCTAATTGAAACTCGGAGAGAACGCTGTATTCGGCACCCGAAGGCCTGAGAGTGCTTTTAAAAAAAGTGACCTTTCGGACCTGCATCTCTCCATAAGCCGCATTCTGGCGCTTTTCCAACTCCAAAAGAAGAGATTCAAGGCAGGAAGGAAATTTCACCCGGCCTAAAGTCAAATGGGGGTGGAATTCTCTTTTTTCCCGAGCAAACCCTAATTTTTCCATCGCGCTTTCTATGTCTTCCTGCAGGACTTTAAGCGACGGATCTCCCTGGACGCCAACCCAGAGAACCCGGGGGTCTTTTTTGCCAGGCGGGAAAACGCCCGTACCCTGAAGTTTCAAAGTGAAATGCCTATAACTTTTCACGATATTTTCGAGAGCAGTCGCTATCGGCGAAACATCCTGGTCAGCAATTTCTCCCAAGAACTTCAAGGTCAAATGCATGGCCTCAGCGTTGACCCAACGGATATTTTTTCCGTTGGGCCGAAACTCGTCGATCAAGGCTTCTAAATTCTTTTTCAATTGACTATCCAAATCAATGGCGATAAAGGTCCTCATTTCTTTTTCCTTTTCCCTTTTTTCACTGGCTGGAGAAGATGCCTTCGGAGCATATCCAGAGCTTTTTGTGTCGACTGGAACTTGACCTGTTCTCTTTTCCCCGGGAATAGGTTTTTCTGGACTTTTGTTCCTCCTTCCCAGGCAAGGGCGATAAAAACAAGGCCAACGGGCTTTTCCGGTGTTCCCCCTGTCGGCCCGGCAATTCCCGTAATGGCCAAACCATAGTCGGCCTGGGCTTTCTTTCTGATGCCCCGGGCCATGGCTCGGGCCACAGGAAAGCTCACCGCACCGTGGGTTTCGATCAGCAAAGGAGGAACGCTCAAAAGGCCGACTTTGGCGGCATTGCTGTAGGTCACGGCCGCCCCCAAAAAATAATCAGAACTCCCTGGAATGTTTGTCAGCCTGTGGCTAAGCAACCCTCCCGTGCAGGATTCAGCCGCGGCTAAGGTCAGCTTCTTTTTCCTCAAAATCTGGCCGACGACGTTCTCCAGCTCCTCTCCTGACTCGGAGAAGACATTATTTTTTAAGCGGCTCAAAAGTTTTTTTCTCAATCGCAGGATTTTACGTTCGGCATCTACGGCATTTTCGGGCGAGAATGAAGTCAGATGAATCTCAATCTGGCCTGGCGAAGCCAGCACCGTAACCTTCACATCGGGCTTCTTGGGATAAAGGTCGGAAATGAGCATCTCGATTTTTGACTCCGTCAATCCCGTGATCTTAAGAACCTTTCGCGTTAAGTATCCCCGACGCTCTTTTTCGAGCCGGGGCCGGACTGATTCTTCAAACATGGGTTTGAGTTCGTGAGGAGGGCCCGGGAGAAGGACTATCTTTTTCCTCCCGACTTCAAGCCATTGACCCGGCGCTGTTCCATTCTTATTCAACAAGGCCGCAGCACCCCGGATGAGGTAAGCCTGTTTCCGATTAGAAGCAGGCATGGGTATGCGTCTCCGCTTGAACCTTTCTTCGATTCCTTGGAGGATGTCCTGGCTTAAAATGAGCTTTCTTTTTAATACTGCGGCGAAGGCCTTCCGTGTTTTATCATCCTCAGTAGGCCCGAGACCGCCTATGGCCAGAATTAAGTCAGCCCGGCCGAGAGCCTCCTTGACCTGAAGGCAAAGGTCATTCATATCATCGCCGACGATGGTCTTGAAGGCGACCTCGAAACCCAGTTCATTAAGGCGCTGCGTCAAGTAAAGCGAATTCGTGTCCTGATAATAAGGTGTGAGAAGCTCCGAGCCAATAGCCATGATCTCAACTTTGGAACGAGTTTTGTTTTTCACTTCAGGACGAGGTAAAGGTGGAGGAGAATTTTGGCCATCACTGCAGCCACAAGATCATCAGCCATGATTCCCCAGCCTCGAGGAAGCCTTTCTACCTTAGAAACTGGGTAGGGCTTGACGATATCAAAAAAGCGGAAAAGAACGAAGGAAATGGCCAGCGCAGGCCAAGTCAGCGGGGTTAGGAGAAGAACAAAAAGCTGGCCGCAGGCTTCATCAATGACAATTCTTCTCGGGTCCTTCTCCCGAAGCTCGCGAGAATAGGTTGTAGAGGAAATAACTCCAAGGACGGTGAGGAGAAAAAGAATCAGCAGGACACAAGGCCAGGCCAGGCCGCTGAGATAGAATTTATAAAGAAGCACCACAACAAGGCTTGCTGCTGTTCCTGGCGCTATAGGAAAGAATCCGAGGCCAAAAAAGGTAGCGATGACCATCCCCATCTTTTTCATCGGACGATTTTCCCGTGTAAATCATATACATCTGTGGCCACGATTTCAACTTTTTCTAAAGGCTTGTAAGCATCCCAAATTCCGTGATGGAAACAGACTTTGATGGGTGGCGCGGCGCCAGTCCCCGCAACGCCCGCAGCAAATGGGGCGGCCGGCGGGGTCTTTAGCGAGGACGGACGGGAACGCGCCGTGACAGGACCCACCTCAGAAAACTGCTTGATAATCACGGTATTTGGGATGCTTCCTAAAGCTTTTAAGCGCCTGGATGCCGGGCTGTCATCTCGGATAAAAATGACGCCGTCTACTTCTGGCGCCTGAAACCGTGCCCTGCCGAACAAAGGCTTGCCGGCGGCTTGAGAGGGATATTCCATCAAGATTTCAAGCCGCTGATTCAAGTATTTTCTGTTAATCGCCGAGGATATTTCGGCTTGGGTCCGCATGATGTCTTCTTGTCTCATGAGTTTCTCGCTTTCGGGAATAGGATCGCCTGTCCGGTATGAGTCTGTCCCTTCTTCAGGAGAATAGGTAAAAACTCCCAAATGGTCAAACCTCGCAGTTTGGACGAATGTCTTGAGGTTTTTAAATTCCCTTCGCCCCTCGCCCGGGAAGCCAACGATGAGGGAAGTCCGCAGAGCGACATCAGGAAGCCTTTTCCGAATTTTATCGATCAGAGTGAGAGCTCTCCTCCCATCCATGCTCCTTTTCATTTCTTTGAGGATACGGCGGTCGGCATGCTGGAAGGGAATGTCAAGGTAAGAACAGATTTTTTCTTCCTTCATTAATTCTAACAGAGCATCGGTTATCTCTTCGGGATAGCCGTAGAGAAGGCGGATCCAGCGGATCCCGGGCACATCGATGAGCCGGCGAAGGAGCCTGACCAAGTCATCTTTCCTTCCTTTATCCCGGCCAAAATAGGTTGTATCTTGAGAAACAAGGTTTATTTCTTTGACTCCTCGACGGCCAAGCTCGCGGGCTTCCTCGACGATCGAGGAAATGTTGCGGGATCGGTAAGGACCTTTAATCAAGGGAATGGCACAAAAAGCGCACTCGTGGGAGCAGCCTTCTGATATCTTAAGGTAGGCCCAGGAAGGAGGAGTGGAAAGAATCCGCGGCGTGGTGTGGCTGCAGAGAAAAGTTACGTTTCCGCTGCGGAAGGACTTCCCTTCTATAGCTTGGACAATTTTGTCATAGTCCTTCACTCCGAGCCAAACATCGATCTCCGGATACTGTGACCTTAAATCCTTTTTGTATCTTTCGACATAGCAGCCAGTTACGACGATAATTTTTCTCTCGTAATTTCTCTTAAGAGCTGCCGCCTCATCCATGGCCTGAATGGCCTCCTCTTTGGCCGGTTTGATAAAACCACAGGTGTTGAGGACAACGATATCGGCTTTCTCCGGCTCTCTCAGAAAGACATAGCCTGCCCTGCGGAGATATCCGAGCATGACTTCACTGTCCACCAGGTTTTTGGCGCAACCGAACGTCACAAGAGAAACAGTTTTGGGTTTCAAGTCTTTAGATCTTTCAGCCATCTAATATCCTGATTCAGGAGAAAGATTCTGAGACGTTAGGGGTAGATTCGATAGAGAAGTCGGGGAAAGGGAATTGTCTCCCGGATGTGCTTGACCTGGCAGATCCAGGCCAAGGTCCTCTCCACGCCAAGACCAAAACCAGAGTGGGGAACACTGCCGTATTTTCTCAAGTCAATGTACCATTCATAAGCTTCCCGGGGCAGGTTGTGCTCTCTGAGCCGCTGCTCAAGGAGGGAGAGGTCGTGAATTCGCTGTCCTCCGCCGATAATCTCTCCGTAGCCTTCAGAGGCCAAAACATCCACGCCGAGGGCCAAATCAGGCCGCTCCGTGTCAGGCTGCATGTAAAAAGCTTTGATCTTCGCCGGAAAATGAGTGACACACACAGGATTATCAAATATCTCAGAGATCAAAGTCTCTTCAGGAGCCCCAAAATCATTCCCCCAAGCAATTGAAGATCCCTTTTCCTGAAGAAGCCGAAGAGCCTCCTCATAGGTTACGCGCGGAAAAGGTTTCTTGATTCTCTCGAGCGGACCGGCATCCCGCTCCAGGATTCCCAGCTCCTGCTTCCTGTTTTCCAGGATTCTTTCAAGGATAAATAGGATGAAGTCTTGGGCCAGCTCGATGACATCCTCAAGCGTGGCGTAGGCCACTTCCGGCTCGACCATCCAGAATTCGATTAAATGGCGCCGTGTTTTTGATTTCTCGGCCCTAAAGGTCGGCCCAAAACAATAGACTTTTCCGAAAGCCATGGCCGTGGCTTCATTGTAGAGCTGCCCGCTCTGACTGAGATAAGCCTTCTGATCAAAATATTCTGTCTCGAAAAGAGTCGTCGTCCCCTCACAGGCGCTGGGCGTAAGAATCGGTGTATCCATAAGCCTGAACCCGCGGTCGTCAAAAAAATCGCGGATGGCCTTGATGAGCTCGGCCCTGATCTGAAGAATGGCATGCTGCTTTCGAGACCGAAGCCAGAGATGCCGGTGTTCCATCAAAAAGGCCGTGCTGTGCTCCTTGGGTGCAATAGGATAGTCCAGGGCGATCTGGAGAGTTTCCATTTCCTGGATGCTGAGCTCAAATCCGCCCGGCGCTCTTTTCTCTTCTCTGACCTTGCCTCTGATGATGACCGAAGATTCCTGCGTCAGAGCGTCGAATTGCTGAAAAAGAGGATGGTCTTTTGCGTCGCCGAAGATGGTGGCCTGGATGATCCCTGTGCCGTCTCTGATCAAGACAAACCTGACCTTGCCGCTGGACCGTTTGTTATAGACCCACCCTCTGATTTCGACGTCTTCGCCGGCATGCTTGCCGATATCCTCGGCATAGATCCATTTCATGGTGCCCTCATTATAAGAAAATGCAGAAACGAATTCAATGACCATGGGTCCTGCATTACCTCCAAATCCATGCTGTCGGAAGGGCTGAAAAGGATTCGCTCCCAGCTGAGATTTTTTACGCCATGAAAATTTTGCTTTTTTCGGCGGCTGCGTAACTCCGCACGATTATTCTTTGGCCAAAACAGGAAGTTCATACCATCTGAAGGCCTAAATGAATGAAGTTTGGCGTGCTCAGACATACTCGCCGACCTCTGGTTTCCCTCAAAACCCAAAATTTTCAGGCTAAATCTCGCATGGTCGCTTCATCTCTTTCCAGCCCTCCCAATATTTTTGATCGCAAAGAGAGATGCTGTCGGGCCCTCTCGCGGAGCGTCCCTGTCTATCCTCACTCCGGCACCCATCAAGAATGGCATAGATTGCGTTTTTATCATCTTTATTTTATCTTAATAAAGGAATGGCAGAGGCAAAACCTTTCGCTCTCGCCAAATTAGTTGTGGGTCTCATTTCCTCCAGAGACATCTGCTTCGAAAGGGCCGAAGAAGCTCTGAAGACGCTCTATGGGGCAGTGGAGCTTAAAAGCCCGCTGTTTGCTTTCGACTTGACAGATTATTACGAAAAGCAAATGGGGAAGGATTTGAAGAGGATCTTCCTCAGCTTCGTTGACCTCGTTCCTCCTGAAAAACTCAGCTCGATCAAGGTCCAGACAAACGAGTTGGAAGAAAAAATCAGGCAGGGGCTTGGAGAAAAGCTCAGGGTTGTCAATATCGATCCTGGAATCCTCACGACTTCTGCTCTTATCATGGCCACAGCCAAGGATTTTTCTCACCGCATCCCGCTGGCCCAGGGAATATATGCCCACCTCGAATTTCTTTTCGCCAAGAACGCGATAAGAATTCTTGATTGGACTTATCCTGATTTTAAGCAAGAAGGCTACCAGAAATTTTTCCTTGATGTCAGAAGGACTTACTTAGATCAGGTCAAGCAGCTAACCAAAGAACGCCCTTAGGGCTTTCCTTTTCTTGTCTTTTGCCTGATATACTGGAGATACTTCTTGAGGGAAGGGTCCAGGCTAAGAAGAGCGGAAGATGCGGCGAGCGCTGCTTGAAGTTCCTCATCGAGAGGGTCGCAGATGGCGGCATCCAAACCCACCTTCAGCGCGAGGACGAGCATCGTCTTATTCAGGAGCTTCCTTTGAGGAAGGCCGAAGGAGACATTGCTCAAACCAGCGATCGTTTTTATTCCCGGAAGATGACTCTTAATTCTCTCCAAAGATTCAAGAAATAATGACCCCGCTCTCCAGTCTGCTCCTATGGGCCGGACCAACGGATCGACAAAGATATCCTCGGCCTTGAGGCCTTGTCTGACGAGAAGCTCAACCATCTTATGAGCTATGGAGAGAGCTCTTTCGGGCTTGTCAGGAAGTCCCTTATCATCCAAGCAAAGAACGATGACTTGCGGTTGGTAGTCCTTGATGAGCGGAAGAAGGTTTCGGATTCTTCCCTCCTCGCCTGTGATGGAATTGAGGAGAGCTCTGCCGCGGTGCAGTTTCAACGCCTCTTCCATGGCCTCAGGATTAGGTGTATCAAGCGAAAGGGGAATTTTTAGTGTCCTCTGAAGAAGCGGGATAGACCACCGGAGGGTTTCTCCTTCTTTATCAACCAGAGCCGAGGCATTGAGGTCGACATAGGCGGCTCCGGCCTCTTCCTGGAGTTTTGCCTGTTCGAGAAGGAACGCTTCATTCCTTCGAGCCAAGGCTTCTTGGACGTCTCTGCGGCTTGAGTTCAACCGCTCGCCGATGATGATCATTTTGCTTTGATGAGTTCGGCCATGCGCCGGATATAATCCGGGTTTGTGCCGCAGCAGCCCCCGATGATGTTGGCTCCGTAGGCGATGATGAGAGGCATATGACGGACATAATCATCCACATCCTGAGAATATGTCACCTTATCTCCCTCCGAAAGGAGCGGCTGCCCGGCATTGGGCTGGGCCAGCAGGGGAAGGGATATTTCTCTCCTCATGTCTCTGACTAAGTCGGCCATATCGGCGCTGTTCAGGGTACAATTTGCTCCCAAAACGACCGCGCCGTTTTCCTCAAGCTCTCGGAGACACTGACGGACGCTGTTTCCCATTAGGGTAAAAAAGCCGCGCGGGCTTCGGTTAAAGGTCATGGTCACGAAAACGGGAAGAGGGGACACGCTCCTGGCGCCTTTTAAGGCACATAGGGCTTCCCTCAGGTCGTACATTGTCTCGATGAGCAGGAAATTCACTCCACCCTCGGTTAATCCCTCGGCCTGGATGGCAAAAGCCTCTTCAAAATCCCTTTCTTCATACTCTCCCTGGGGCTTGAGGAACTTACCTGTCGGGCCCATGCTTCCGGCTACAAATCTGCCCTCCGGCCTCGCTTCAACAGCCAGCCGGGCTGCAACAAAGTTTAGCTCAAAACAGCGTTCCTCTAATTTATGCGAAGAAAGCTTGATCCGATTTCCACCGAAGGAATTCGTTGAAACGGCGTCTGACCCAGCATCAAAATAGCTGCTATGGATTTCTTTGAGAACTTCGGGCTTTTCCAGATTCCATAACTCTGGACAAGCTCCCTGAGGGAGACCCTTGCGGATGAGTTCAGTTCCCAAGCCGCCATCCAAGAGAATGGTTCTCTTTCGAAGGAGCTGCCAAAATCTTTCCATCTCTCCTTTTCCTTCGCTTATTCCTCGGGTTCAAAAGCGGATATCTGCCGCAATTTCACGATAATCTCCGGAAGCTCCCGAAGGACAAGCTGGATATCCTCGTCTGTGTTGAACCGGCCCAAGGACATACGGATGGAAGAACGGGCGATTTCAGGCCTAAGGCCTAGGGAAAGCAGGACATGGGAAGCTTCCTCGGATTCTTCGCTGCAGGCTGAGCCTGTAGAAACGTAAATGCTTTTGGTTGCCAGGGCGAGAAGGACAGCCTCTGCTTCCAACCCAGGGAAGGAGAAGTTCAGCGTATTCTTGACCCTGTTCTCTGGATGGCCGTTAAATTTTGCTTTGGGGATTTTCTCATCGATTCCTTTTTTCAGGGCTTCAGCAAGCTTTTCTATCTTTTCTCTGTCCTTTTTGCCTCTTTCCATCAAAACCCGCGCCGCTTCTCCGAACCCCACAATACCGATGGTGTTTTCCGTTCCCGCGCGCATCCCTCTTTCCTGATGTCCTCCGTGGACAAAGGGGCAGATATCAATTCCTCTGCGGACATAAAGAGCACCCACGCCTTTGGGGCCATAAATCTTGTGGGCAGACAAAGAAAGAAGATCAACCCCCAATTTCTCTACGTTCACGTCTGACTTGCCAAAGGCCTGCACGGCATCTGTATGCACCAGGACTCCTTTTTCCTTGGCAATCTCAACAATGGTTTCGATAGGCTGAATGGTGCCAACTTCGTTGTTGGCCAGCATGATCGAGATGAGAGCTGTCCTGGGCGTGATGGCATCTCGGAGGAAATCGAGGTCCACTGTTCCAAAGCGGTCAACGGGCACATAAGTGACCTTGACTCCTTTTTTCTCTAGATAGTTGGCCACCCGGAGCACAGCAAGATGCTCGATAGTCGAGGTGATAATTTCGTTCTTTTCAGGGAGGGCGTCGACTACTCCGCGAATGGCAAAATTATCTGCTTCTGTGCCCGAACCTGTGAATATGATCTCGTTGCGGTGCGCTCCAAGCGCTTTGGCCACAGTCTCTCTGGCTTCAGTGACGATCTCCTTGACCGCTCTCCCGATAGGATAGAGGGAGGAAGGATTCCCAAAATGCTCTTTGAGAAACCAGCAAATCTTTTCTGCCACTGCAGGGTCCAGCGGCGTTGTGGCATTGTTGTCGAGATAAACCATCAAGCTTTTCCTTTTCTTTCCCGTCTCTCCATCAATCCTCCAGCGGATTGAGGACAAGTCCCGACTTCAGCTTCGGAAAGAAGTCGGTGGATTTGTGGGGCATGAGCTCTCCATTTTCCACCACCTGTCTGATCTGCTGCAGAGAACATGGCTTGAGGAGGAGGATCATCTGCCATTCGCCATCTGCGACCCTCTTTAGCCCTTCTTCAAGGTTACGGATATAGCTGACATCCTCATCCTGCAAAAACGGCCCTTCGGTCAAATCGGCAAGCTTGTCGATAACCAAAGAGTGGAGGATGGCGACATCCAATCTCTTCCATTCCGGAGATTTTCCTGGATCGACTACCTTATCAAGAATGTCTTCAGATTTAAGGCGGAGCAGGAGAAATTTTTTCGCGCCGGTCATGAAAGCCGCAAAAGTATGACATTCTTTTTCTATCCTGGCCCGGACCTTCTCCAAGGTGGACCTATCCGTCAGCGAAGACCAGATCATCTCAGAGATTTCAAAATTCTTGGAGAAGAGCTTCTTGAAAGACTCTTCGTTGAGTTTCTCCAGATTTCTGACCAGCCGGAAAGTCGGCAGGATGACAAGGCCGGGATCGTTGAGGTCAAAGAGGGTCATCATGATATAATTGAAAGGCTCGTCTCCATTGACGGCACGAAGCTTCTGGATCATTTCAGCCCGGTAATTGAGTGAAGTCTCATAGCGGTGATGACCGTCGGCAATAATAAGGATTTTTTCTGCCATGGCCTTCTGGATCCGGCCAAGGTCTTCAGCGTTTTTGACGACCCATAAACGGTGCCGGAATCCATCCTCATCCTTGACTTCGGCAGCAAGCCCTGCCTTTTTCATGGCCTTTTCTATTGCCTGGCCAACCTTTTTCTCGTCATCGATGTAGAGCAGGAAAATCTGTTCGGTGTTTGTGTTTGTGGCCCGCAGGAGCTTCAACCGGTCCTCCTTGTGCTTAGGAAAAGTCTTTTCGTGGGGAAAGACCTTCTTGGAGGCAAAATCCTCCAGCTTCACTCTGGCAATAAGCCCCCGTCTTTTTTTGGCCGTCCCGTCCACCTTGAATTCTTGATCATAGACATAGAGAGCTTTTTTCTCCTCGGTGATGAAGATTCCCTCTTTTTCCCATTTTTCCAGATAAATATTAGCCCTCTTGTATTTATCCTTCTCGGGATGCTCAGGGTCGTCATCTTTGCCCAGGATGATCCTGACGATGTTATAAGGGCTTCTTTTATAATACTCCTCCTGCATGGAAGGCGTGATGCGGTCATAAGGCTCGGTGATGATATCCTTTAAATCAACCCTTAGAGTGTTGTAGCGAAGACCTTTAAAAGGCTTCATTTCGGCCATCTTCTTCTCCGTTTGATTTAACTTTTAAAGCCCTGAAACTCGGCCTCAGGCTAATTTTTCTTTCAGGATTTTGACAACTTCAAATCCCGCTCTTTTCTGCCCTTCTTCTGCGGCGGCGCCGATATGGGGTGAAACAATCACATTGGGATGGTCAATGAAAGAGAAATCTTCCGGGGGCTCTTTTTCGAAAACATCAAAGGCCGCTGCCCGGACCTTACCCATATTCAGAGCTTCGAGGAGCGCCTTCTCATCCACCACGCCGC
>Ga0315280_10000518_pt1 | contig 71590 bp, 71 predicted proteins | sample YL17G06_40_MG_FD_203697 | JGI IMG/M metagenome (GOLD analysis project Ga0315280, IMG submission 203697) | Sediment microbial communities from Yellowstone Lake, YNP, Wyoming, USA - YL17G06_40 | ecosystem: Environmental > Aquatic > Freshwater > Lake > Sediment | place: USA: Wyoming | collected... | reverse complement strand
CGTCCGTCGAGGTGACAGTTTTCGTTATGTCTTCCCTAGCTGGAACGTTTGTGGACAGACGCGGGATAAAGTCCCAGTATACCTCGCCTTTCATGGCGATTAGGGTGTCATAAACGTTCATTATCAGCTCGCCGCTTTCGGAATCGTAGGCCATTACAGGATCAGCACTCCACGGTCCCCAAGCTGTCTGCCCAACGTACAGAGTGTCAAATACAATCGGCGGTTGTGAAGAGGCGGCTAACGGCGTAAACAGACAGGCCAGTAGAAGCAAGAGCGAGAAGCATGAAAGATACTTTGTACTCGTCATTCCTCCTCCCTCCGTGAGACAGAAGAATGTCTTCCCTTGTTAATTGGTGTCAAAAGCAGCATATAAGATTTCATCGATAATGTATGCACACGCATGGATGGGGCTGCCCGGATTTGAACCGGGGTCTATAGAGCCCGAGTCTACAAGCCTAGACCAAACTAGCCGACAGCCCCGTGCACCATCTTTACCTTCAGAACATCAAAATAAAGCCTTCCTTAACCTTTAAACCCTTACGCCAATAATAGCTAACGCTCGGGGAGGCAGGAGCCGGTTTGTCCATTCCGCATCGAGTCCGAGGAGTAAGAATTCTCAAAGCAATCTCCTCACCGATCAGGCTGCAAATCCTGAATTTGCTTTTCGACAAGGGGCCTCTCTCCTACACTGAACTGATAGCTTCGCTAAAAATGAACCCAACGAGGGACGCTGGAAGATTCGCCTACCACCTGAAATTCTTGCTCAAGGCGGATTTGATCGAAGCGGATGTTCAAGCAAAGAAGTACTACCTGACAGACCTTGGCAAGACTGTCATCGACGTTGCGGACAGAATTGAGAAGAAAGCGCTTAAGCCGAAGGGCATGCTCGTTCGCACTTCCCGATTCGCTCTCGAGGAGTTTGACCTGAACAAGATCGCAAATTCTCTCATAAAGGAAGCCAGAATGCCCGTGGACCTAGCTCAAAAAGTCGCCAAAGAAGCTGAGAAACGACTAGTCCAGTCAAAGACCAAGTACTTAACCGCTCCACTCGTGAGAGAAGTGGTTGACGCCATTCTGATTGAGAAAGGCCTGGAAGAATATCGCCATAAACTAACCCGGTTGGGACTTCCGGTCTACGACGTCACCTCTCTCATTGGCGCCAGGGGCAAGAATATTCAAGAATCGGTTTCCGTATATGAAACGGCTGGCAAAATCGTCCTCGAGGAGTACACTCTCTTAAACGTGTTGCCACGAGACATTGCAGATGCTCACGTGTCTGGTTCGTTTCACATAAGGAACCTGAGTTCATGGATTCTCAGACCAACCGAAATCATGCATGATCTGAGATTTTTCCTTCAAAACGGATTAAACCTTGAGAAAATAGATGCTCTTCAACCCTCTTTCCCGGCTCCTGAAACGCTAGAATCAGCGTTATCAATCACCTTTGACGTTCTCTTGCATTCAGCCCGAGAAGTAGATGAGCTGCAGACACTCGACTACTTCAACATCTTCTTAAGCCCCTTCGTCAAGAACATGGAACCTGCCAAAGTCAAACAGGCTCTACGCTCATTCATTTTCAACCTCAATCAGCATACCGACGCTACTTTGGGTCTAGAACTCATAGTCCCACAGTTCATAGCAGAGAAACAGGCTTTCGGTCCTCTAGGCAAGAATGCGGGTAATTACGGAGATTTCAGAGAAGAAAGCCAACTCATTTCATCGCTCGTTCTGGAGGTATTTGGCGAGGAAAGCTCTCGCAAACCTTTTTCCAACCCAAGAATTCTCATTAAAGTACGCCCAGAGGCATTCAAAGATGAGACTGGAGGGGCAATGCTTCTTAAAGCCCATAGACTGGCATCAGAAAAGGGCATATGCTATTTTGCCAATATTCTTGCTGAGGACCAGAAGTGCTCAGGCTTCTCTGCTTCAGGATTTCGGCTTAAGGCAGACTTGAACAGCGACTGGGAAATCGACACCTTGCGTGCTGGATGTCTTGGTCAAGTGGCCGTTAATTTCCCGCGGATAACGGTCGAGTCTGATCGGGACAAGGCAAAATTTCTCGAGATTCTGAAGGATAGACTTGAAATGGCAACACGGGCGCTGGAAATCAAATACAGCGCTGTCAGGCAACGTGGGAAAGGTTTGCTGCCGTTTCTCATGCTAAATGTCAACGGCGATCAGTACCTCAGACCTGAAAACTGCTCTTGGGTCATAAACATCGTAGGCGTCAAAGAAGCCGTTGAAGCATTCTATGAGAAAAGCATCTCTGAGAACGAAAAGACGCTGGAACTCGTCGATGACATCACACATACCATTCAAGACTATGTGCGCAAATCCAGTAGAAGACGGGGTAGACTCTTGCTACCCGCCATGTTGCCAGACTCTGAGGCTTCTCAGAGACTCGCACAACTAGACATCGAAAGACACGGCATAGCTAAAGTTCGATTTTCAGGAGCAAGAGAAAAACCATTTTACTCGACGGTCGACAAACTGACCCTTAAAGATGGCAAGATATCGGAAGAGTCTCTGGCTGTGTCGAAGAGAATCTCAGCAATACAGACAGCTGGAGGTCTTACGGTGATTGGGCTCCAAGACGTTGAATACAAACCTGAAGGGCTCATGTCCTTGACCAGAGAGACTTTTGAGAACCACAACGTTAATGTTCTTGTCTATGACCGCAAGCTCACTTATTGTGCTAACTGCAGACGAAGTTGGCTGGGGTTGTTACGCAAATGTCCGTCATGCAACGCGACGAGTACGTTAAGCTTCTTTGACCAATTCGCCTCCCTGTAAGCGCTGAACGAAAGGATCGACTATTGTTACACTGCGCCCAGTATCAAGGCTAGAAGTGCCATCCTTACTACTATGCCGTTCCAAACCTGCTGGAAGTAACGTGCGTATGGCGTATTGTCAACTTCAGAGGCTATTTCGTCAACTCTTGGGAGCGGATGAAGCACTATCAAGTTCTCTTTCGCTTCTTTCAGCGTTTCCAAATCTATCCTGTAACTGCCCTTAACCTTGGCGTATTCGGCTGGGTCTGGAAAACGTTCCTTCTGAATCCTCGTAACGTACAAGACATCCACGGCGGGAATTACCTTTTCTAAGCCTGTTTTCTCTACGACTGAGATCCGCTCTTTTATGGTTTGGAGAACTTCACGCCGCATTTTCAGAGAATCCGGCGAGACAAGAATAAGCTCGATGTCGTAGAGTGAGAGAGCGTAAGCCAGAGAATGGACGGTTCTTCCATATCTCAAGTCGCCCACGAAGGCTATCTTGAGTCCGTCGATGCTCTTCTTTTCCTTCATTATCGTGTACAAGTCCAAAAGGGCTTGTGTTGGATGTTCTTCCGCGCCGCTGCCGCCGTTAATTATTGGAACCTTTGCGAATTCCGCTGCAAGTCTTGCGGCACCCTCGAGCGGATGCCTAACCGCTATGACGTCGGCGTAGCTTTCAACGGTACGAACGGTGTCCGCGAGATTTTCGCCTTTTCTGACCGACGCGATTTCCGCTTCTGCGAAACCTATGGTGGAGCCGCCTAGCTTGTGCATGGCTGCTTCAAAGCTTAAGCGGGTGCGGGTGCTGGGTTCAAAGAATAGTGTTGCGAGGATTTTGCCTTTGAGCATTTCTGAACCTTTGGCGGCTACGGGTTCCATAGCTTGCGCGATTTTCAGAATGTAGTCGATTTCTTCTCGGGAGAAGTCTTTGACGGATATGATGTCTCTGCCTTGGAACTCCAAACTCCCACCCAGAACAACTCTACGTATCTGCTAAATAACTTTTTGTTGAGGGGAGAAAGCGGCATTGGAGCGCGTGTGAACGTTAAAATCTTTTATCTGGGTTCGGGGTATAGCCTCGTTTGAAGGGGGATTTCCGTGAGTGACAGGGAGTTGCGCGTTTCTAAGATTAAAGATGGTACGGTTATCGATCATATTACTGGCGGTCACGCTCTGGATGTTGTGAAGATTTTAGGGATAACTGGGCATGAAAAAGGTCCTATTTCGATTGCTATCAACGTGACCAGCAAGCGCCTCAGGGCGAAGGATATCGTCAAGATTGAGGGTCGAGAGCTCAATCCCGAAGAGGTGCACAAAATTGCTTTGTTGGCTCCGCATGCGACTATTAACATTATTCGTGAGTATGGAGTTGTGGAGAAGCAGGAGGTCAAGTTGCCAAGTGTCATCGATGATATTATCAAGTGTGCAAATCCAGCCTGTATTAGCAACAGCAACGAGCCTGTGCGGGCGAAATTTTACGTTGACTGCGAGGAACCGTTGTTGCTGAAATGCCATTACTGCGGATATATTATGGAGAAGAAGGATGTGCTTCAGCAGTTTTAGGCTGATGGTTTTTATTCGGAATTTTGAATAATGCTTATATCGTAAGACAGAATATTCTCACTTTAGATATGTCTGTGGGTAGACCTAATGTACATGTGTAGAACGTGGGTACAAGTGGGTGAAAAAGAGATGTTTGAGGTGCTTGATGTCCTCCTGTTCGCGATGTGGACGGCGTTCGTGGTTTACGTCACGTGGTATTTCACGTCTGCGAAGCGTTATGCTCCTTTGACTCTGGATGAGGCGAGAATACTTTGGAGAATTCACAAGCAGAACGTCAGGTGCAGTGGCAGGAAGTGGCGAAAAATAAGATGTGACCACAGAATTGTTGGTTTTCAATGCGAGTGCGGCTACGTACACGTGCAGAAACGTCCGATGGTGATAAATCCTCCAACGGTCGACGTGAAGTCGGAGAATGCGCAATTATCTGTGGCCAAGAGGCTCCACACTTCCTATGAATCGGCGTGAGCCAGCGCAGTCGTCCTCATCGCGAACACTTGGTTCTCTCCTTTGCTTGTTTTGCCACTTATGTCATTGGGCTGTGAAAAACGTCTAGTTCAAGTTACCTCTTCTGTTGAAGGAAGGGCTAGAACAGCGGTCGGTAAGGTATTCCTTCCTTTTTGAGGGCGTCGACGAGTTCCGTTTTCTTTTGTTCAAAGAACTTTTCGTCTCTGGCGTATTCGAGTCCGTGCTTTCTGTATACCCAATCTGCGTAGTGGTAGTTCATCCTGTCCAATATCACACGGTCCACTTTTCCGCTCGCTTTCTTCACCAAGTCTTCCGCCAACGGTAATATCGGCGCAATCATCAACGAGTTTTTGATGCCCGCAGAGTGCAGTTTCTCCAAGGCGTCAAGTCTTTGCGTGATTGAGGAGGCGTTGGGTTCGAAAATCTGTCTTATTTTCTCATCAGCTGTGGTGATCGTGATCGTCACTTCGATGTTGTCGGAATTCTTGAGCAAGTCTGTGTCGCGTAGCACAAGTGGTGATTTTGTCTGAACAGTAACTGGCCAATTGTGCCTTGACAGGATTTCCAGGCACTTTCTCGTAACTTCGTATTTCTTTTCCAGTGGCTGATAGGGGTCGCACAATCCGCTAACCCAAACTCTGCCACGTTTCTTCTTTCTTATCTCGAGAGCGAGTAGGCTTGGAGCGTTGACTTTGACGTCGACGAATTCTCCCCATTCTTCTTTGTGTCCTGTGAACCTTTTGATGAAACGGGCATGGCAGTATGTGCAGGCGTGCTGGCAGCCGATGTAGGGGTTTATTGTGTAGTCTTGGACTTTTGACTTGGACAGGATTGTTTTTGCATGGACTTCCTTGACTATCATGAGCACCACATTTTCTTTAACGGCAAGGCGTGTTTATGCTCTCTGAGGGGCTTATACCCCTCTATTTATAGGTTGAAATCTCTTTGTCTAGCAGTCGTCGAACTGCTGGTCCTCTTCTCCTTACGTTAACAACAAGTTCGGTCCAATCGTGTTTTTTTAGAAGGCGGTGGGCCACAGAGGTTCGACGCCCAGAATCCGCCAAACCCCCAGTCCCTACACTCGTACCCGCACCCCCTTGAGCGCTGAACGTCCAGACTTAGGTTGCTCCCTCCCGGGCCTGGCCGGGTTCGCCTGGCAAACACTGAAGACGGCTTCCCTACGGAAACCGCACAGTGCCCGCCAGCCCCAAGGGACGGATAGTCTTCGTTTTGGAAATGGAGGCTACGGCAGCCTTTGACGCCTCAGCCTCGGCTGTCAGCCCGTCCTATAGAGGGTTTACGGTACAGGGGACCCCTAGCCCCCCGCCTAAGACCCACCGCCAAAACATTCTGAAGCTTTTCAGAGACTATAAAACTTTACCTAAAGCGTTTGTCTTGCTGTTTTGGAGTTGTTAGTGTTTTCCGAAGTTGTTGCAGGCTATGCCTATGTCTCGCATGTTTACTACCCCGTCTCTGTTTATGTCTGCTGTGACCCATTCTGGGATATGGTAGATGTAGATGTCTGAGGTTTGGAAAAAGTTGGCCTTAGTTTTTGCTACTATGTAGATTTGGATCGTTTTGTTTGCCAGTTGATTGTATGCGGGCAGGAGCGCGGAGTAGAGGCTTGTGCTTGAGTTATAGGTCATGGGCATTGTGTACCAGTTGTCGTCTATTTTGAAGTTGAGGTCGACATAATCCATTATTTCCGTGATGTTGCTTACTCCTTCGCACGTGATGTTAGCGTCTACCTTTAGAGTTGGCGAAATGTTGACACTTTCAAACTGCGGAGTGCCAGTAACATTGAAACTTAACAGTTCGGTGGCGTTCCAATGATTGCTGGTGTCATTAGCAAACCATCTGTAATAGTGGGTTCCGAGTGATAAGCCATAGAATAGTTTATTGTGAACAATCTTGTGTTCAGCTTGCCAGTATTCGTTGAAACCCAAACTTTCATCAACTTTCATTAAATCAGTATAGTTGACACCATCAAGTTCAATGATAACCTTGTCCACCTGAACATTATCCTTCCATGTGACACTCAAAACACCATTGGGCGAGGCATAAGCAAAGGCAGCTAGGCCACAACGAGGAGAAACACCATCAACCAAAGGAAGATAGTCCCTATTATTAACATCTATTTGATAAGGAGTATCTCCAAAACCATCTCCGTCCAAGTCGCTACCAGCGTAGTCATGCCAATAGTTACCGCCTTTGTAAGGTTCGCTCAACATGTTTGTTTCAGGGATTTTGGTGCTATTCCAATATTGAGGTTGACCGGACGTAAAAGCATTAACGTCGTTTCTAGCGTAGTTATTAACTATTGCGTTGTACACTGCCGTGTAGGGTACTATCCCATTGTTATTGTCAACGATGATGTTGCTAGAACAGTAGTTGAAATCGCTATAAAGGATAACGCCAAATTCGCAATCGGATACAGTATTATAGGCGATGTTGCACTCTCCAATCTGAGAGTATGTATCATCAGCAAGTATGCCCACAAGAAAACTTCTCACCCTACAATTTATTACTGTGGCATTCGTTCCAAGTATCCATATTCCTTGTCCCGATCCATCTCCTGTTATTGTGTGTCTTTGTCCAAGTAACACTACGTTATCTGCTAGGATTGTTATCCCTGTACCGTTTACCTCTACATCTTTGGTTATGTAGTAAACGTCTGTTGTGTTTATTGTGAATGGTAAATGGTCTATTATGTTCGACGCATACGTCAAAGATTGAGTTTGAGCGCCGCCTCCTAAACCAACATTCAAAGAGTTCGCATACAAACCAACAAACGTTCCAAGGAAAAAGACAGCCAACAACTCAAAAACAACCAACTTACGCATAACCATCCCCCTTCTCTAATCACTTAATAGGCAAAGGAGAAAATAAGAATTTCTAGTGCCACAACATTCAGATTTGCCTTCCGTTACTCTAATCCATATTTTCAATCAGTTCAACATATATGGTTCTGAACCTACTCTAACAACAAGAAGGAATACTCATTGAAAACTATAGGCGTAGTTACGAGCGGCGGAGACGCCCCAGGCATGAACGCTGCCATTCGAGCAATCACCCGCTTGGCCTATGCTAAGGATTTTCAAATTCTGGGTTTTGAGAAGGGCTGGGAAGGTCTGATGATGAATACGTTCAGAGCGTTAACACCGCGTTCTGTAGGCGGCATAATGCAGTTGGGCGGTACAATTCTCCTAACGTCAAGATGCCAGAACTTTAGAAAACTAGAAAGCATCAAGAAAGCCGCTGAAACTCTCGCCTCAAACAACGTGGACGGGTTAGTGGTTATTGGCGGTAACGGTTCTTTCAAGGCATCCTGTGAACTAAGCAGAGTAACGAATTCGCTTATAGTTGGAATTCCAGCCACGATCGACAATGACGTTTACGGAACAGACGAAACAATAGGCTTCGACACGGCTGCGAACACAGCGGTAGGCGAAATCGACAAGATCCGCGACACGGCAATCTCGCACGAAAGAATCTTCATAGTCGAAGTCATGGGAAGAACAAGAGGTTTTCTAGCGCTAACGGTGGGGATTACAGTCGGAGCCGAAACAATTCTAGTCCCAGAAGTCAAAACCCCGTTGGAAGAGATTCTGAGAAATATCAAAGAAAACAGCGCGAAAGGGAAAAGGTCAGGTATAATTGTGGCTGCAGAAGGTGTCGGCGACACCCGCAAACTTGCGAGCGAAATCGAAGCAAACACAGGAGCAGAAGTGAGACTAAGCATCATAGGCTACGCGCAAAGAGGCGGCAGCCCAACCGCAAGAAGTCGACTCTTAGCCTGCTTGTTCGCAAACGAAGCAGTTGAGCTACTAGTTAAGAAACAAGGAAACAGAATAGTCGGACTGCAAGATGGCAAAATCTCCAGCATAGAGCTCGAAAAGTCATGCCTAACGGAAAAGCCTTTCGATTCAAGCTTGCTAAAAATGGCAAGGACCTTGGCAACGTAAGCCTGTTTCAGCCGAAAAACACGCTCGCTATGTCGTAAAGTTCCAAGTCCACAGTTTTACATTTGCCAACAACTTCTTTGAGCGGAACAGAAACTATCCTGTTTCCCTGGATGGCAACCATGCGCCCAAACTTTCCTTCGTGAACGAGATCGACGGCTGCTATCCCAAACCTCGTGGCTAATATCCTGTCAAAAGGCGTTGGAGAACCACCACGCTGGAGATGCCCCAAGACAACTACCCGCGCCTCGGTGTTTATGCATTTCTCAATCTCCTTTCCAAGGTAATAGCCCACACCGCCAAGGCTAATGTGTCCAAACTCGTCTATGCTCTCGCTGTAGACGATTTCTTTGCCGCCTTTCGGCTTAGCTCCTTCAGCCACAACGACAATGCTGAAATTCCTTCCCCTCTCCTGTCTATGCTTAATGTACTCACAGACCTCGTCTATGTCGAACGGCTTTTCTGGAACCAATATCACGTCTGCCCCGCCAGCCAAACCCGCCTCTAGGGCAATCCAGCCAGTATGTCGTCCCATAACCTCGAGGATCATCACTCTCCGATGGGCTTCTCCTGTCGTGTGAAGTCTGTCAAGTGCCTCCGTAGCAATGTCCACCGCGGTCATAAAACCAAACGTGTAATCAGTTCCGAAAATGTCATTGTCTATCGTCTTTGGCACTCCCACACACCTTAGCCCCATCCCTCCCATTTTATGGGCTACGCTTAACGTGTCATCGCCGCCTATGACAACAACAGCCTCGACGCCAGCGTTCTCAGCATTTTTCAGTATTTTTTCGGGTCCATTCTCATGTCTGAAGGGGTTCGTCCTCGAAGTGCCCAGAATCGACCCGCCACGGGGAAGAATGCCAGAAGAAGACACTAAATCCAGAGGCACAAACTTTTCATCGAGCAGCCCGCGCCATCCGTCCTTTATGCCAACTATTTCGTAATCGTATTTCTGAATTCCCTTTCTGACAACCGCCCTGATAGCGGCGTTGATTCCGGGAGCGTCTCCGCCACCGCTCAGAATGCCAATTCTCATTTCTCCAATCCGCCTCAGGATGCCTTTCCTGAGCTGCCGAACAGCCGCATCTTGCCCCTAACGACTTCCTTCATCGCTTCTTTGGCTGGACCGAGAATCTTCCGCGGGTCAAACTCCTTGGGCGATTTCGTCAAGACTTCCCGCACAGTAGCCGTGAACGCCAGCCGGAGGTCGGTGTCAATATTGATTTTTGCGATTCCCAGCGTGATAGCTTTCTTGATGTGCTCTTCAGGAATTCCTTTGGCTCCAGACAGTTCCGCGCCGTACTTGACAGCTTTCTCTATGATTAACTGCGGAACGCTCGAGGCGCCGTGAAGAACCAGCGGCACTTTCACCTCATCCCGTATCAGTTTCAGCCTGTCAAAATCCAGCTTAGGCTCAGCCTTAAACTTGTACGCTCCATGAGACGTGCCAATCGCAACCGCGAGCGCATCAACCCCAGTTCTCTCAACAAAATCCTTCGCCACCTTAGGGTCCGTCAAGACAGCCTCTTTCTCCTCAACCGTCTTCTCCTCCACACCCGCAAGCCTCCCAAGCTCAGCTTCAACCGAAACTCCCTTGGAATGCGCCAAATCCACCACTCGCCTCGACACAGCAATATTTTCCTCAAATTTCAGAAACGAGCCATCCATCATCACCGAAGTGAAACCCGCGTCTACACATTTTGCAACAGTCTCGAAATCTTCGCCGTGGTCGAGGTGAAGCGACATCGGCACGGGAGAGGACTCCGCCGCGGTTCGCACCATCTTCGCCAGGTAGGCAAGCCCGCCGTACTTGATGGCACTCGGCGTTACCGCAATTATTATCGGAGATTTCTCGTCAGCGGCAGCCTCAGAAACTGCTAACAACGTTTCCAGATTGTTTATGTTGAAGGCGCCGACGGCGTACGCCTGTTTACTCGCCGGAACCATCAAATCCTTGTTGGTTACAAGCATGTTTCTCACCGTGACTTCCTATTTGCTTTAGATGAGGTATAAATGATTTACACGACTCGCGAGCCGGAATGAACGTGCACGAAAAAACCGACTGAACCCCGACGGCTAGAGGCGTCTTCCCATCAACACGAACACCGCCATCGCGGCAACACATATGACGGCGATGATGATGACCAAGAAGAACATTTGCGGAACGCCTAGAATGTAAGGCTGAACTTCATAATTGAGCGTCACCTGCTTTTCGAGCGTCGAGTCAGCGTTGGAAAAATGAAGTACGTATTCGCCCTTAGAATCGCAGACAAACCTGTAATCGAGGTATCCGACTTTGCCGAAATCCTTCACGGTTCCGTTCGGAAAAGTCACGTAGAAATCAATCACGCTATCGCTTTGACCTCCGACCGTTACTATTACGGTGACGTGGTCCTCCACCGCGAGGTCAAGCGTTCTGGTCACAGTTTCGCCGCTGCGCAAAGTAAAGCTCATAGTCGCCGCGCTAGCCGACGCTGTGAGAAAAAGTATCACGGCAAAGAATAGAAGCGGTGCCAAGATTCTCTTGGGGCAAGGCATAACCTAGCGTTGCCCTTGTTAATCCATAACCTTTGTGAATTGCCAATAAGTAGCGACGATAAAGACTGGGATTCAGTTGCGAGCAGACTTGATCTTGACCGTCGTGGTGTTGAAGGTTGGTCCTCCGCCAAGGCTCTGAGTCGTGTCTGGCATTATCGTGTTCTGCGGCTTCCCCACTAGGTCCGTGCATTCTCTCGGCGCCCACAAGATTCCTTTTGGAACGGTCTTGGACACCATCGCTTTGAGTTTGATACTGCCGAACTCGTTGAACAACTCGACGGCGTCGCCGTCGCGAATGCAATAGACTTCCGCGTCCTCAGGGTTGACGTGAACAATAGGTGGCAGTGGTCCGTAAACGTCTTGGAACTGAGTGTGAGTGTATTTGGCAACGGCATTGTTCAGGAAGATGAAGCCGTTCTTTCTCGGCAAGGAATACTGCTCTGGCAAGGCAGCGAGACCCCGTTCTTCAGCGATGGAGGAGTAGAACTCTATCTTGCCGCTTGGTGTTTGGTACTCCTTCTGCGGTTTCATTTTCAGATGCAGCGTTTTTCCATCCATTAAATCCACGAAGGTTCCGTCTTCGAAGGCGTCTATAGAAAAAGCGTTTTGAACTGCCTTCCAGCAATCTTCATACAGCCGTTCTTCTCGGAGGTTCAGTCTTCTAGCCAGTTCCATCATGGTCCATAGCTCGTCTCTGCTCTCTCCGAGTGGTTCCATGACCTTGTTGGATTTGCGCATGTGTTTATGACTGTACGAGACCACGATGTCTTCTTTTTCTAGGAAAGTGGGCGCGGGCAAGACGAGGTCGGCAAGCTTGGTCGTTTCGGTCCAGTGTGTGTCGTAAGCGACGACGAAAACGTCTCTTCTCGCGAGTCCTCTCCTCACTGCGTGTTGATTGGGCAATGTCTCAGCGGGGTTCATGTTGTAAACCCAGACAAGCTTGAAATCTCCGTTTTCCAGATGCCTTCCCACGGCGACTTGGCTCACGACATTGATCTTTTTGCGGGTCAAGCTTTGACGGGTCAGGTAGGCGGTGTCTATGTTCCAAGCGCCGCCGTTCGTGTAGTAGAAACCTCTGTGCAGTCCCAACAGTGATGGTATGAGCGCGATTGCCCTTGTGGATTCGGCTCCGTTGAGACTCTTCTGCATTCCCAAACCAATCATCGTCGCGCTGGGCTTCTTGCTAGCGTACAATTCTGCAAGTTTGGCAATCTCGTCCCACTCTAGTCCCGTGTATTCCTCGACTGTCTCGGCATTCCATCTGGTCACTCTTTCTTTCAGTCTATCAAAACCAATGGTATATTTCTGAACAAAATCAGCGTCAAACAAGTCATTGTCGATCAGGTGCTTCATGACGCCGTAAGCCAATGCGACGTCGCTTCCAGGTTTAGGCTGAAGCCAGAGGTCTGCTGACATTGCTGTTTCGCTCTGTCTGGGGTCTACGGCGACTATCGTTCCGTCGTTGTTTCTGCTTTTGAGGGATAGGGCGAACAGGTGTGGCGCGCTCACTGCGGCGTTGAAGCCCCAGTAGACGGTTAGCTTCATGTTTGGGAGCGTGTCAGGGTCGACTCCGTAGGTCAGGCCATAGTGGAGGGAGAGGGCTTCGTGGCCGGATTTGCTGCAGAGGCTCAGGTCGGTTTGGCTGAAGCCGAGGGCGTAGAAGAGTCTTTGGGCGAAATGCAGCGTCAGTAAGCCCATGTTTCCAGTGTAGTCCAGATGCAACATGGATTCGGCGCCATGCTGTTCTTGGACGTTGGTTATCTTTTTGGCTAGGATGTTGAGGGCTTCGTCCCACGAGATTCTTTTGAAACTCCCGTTTGGTTTGCCGCCTATCCGCTTATGAGGGTATAGTATGCGTTCTGGGCTGTATGCGCGTTTGATGTCTGCTACGCCACGAGGGCACAGAAAACCTTGAGTGACAGGGTTGATTTCGTCGCCCACGACTCTGACTGGTTTTCGCGAGTCGTCTAGGTAGACTTTCATGAAGCAGGTGTCGTAGCAGTCTCTCGGGCAAACAGTCTGCACATAGTCCATTAATGCACCAAGACAGATTCATGTCCGCCCCAAATTATATGTATTTGTTCATGGGGCATGTCTTGTTCAGGGAGGCGTTCGAGGTGACGTGCTATTTCAGGCATCTCAAGGAGGTTTTCGTCAAAGCTGGAATTGAGGTTACGAACGAGAATAAAAAGGAAGTTGACCGGGTCATCCACGGCATCGTCGGTGTTGCCTACAAGGATTGCCCCGCTGCTTGGAGGGAAGTGAAGAAGAAAATCGCCGAGGACGAGGGTGCCTTTGCCTCCAGATTGAAGGAGGAATGGGGCAGGCGGGCGGGGAAGGGGCGATAAATAAAGGAGCTGGAATGTTCAGCCGTTGCTGAGATTACTTTTTGCCTTTTGCTTTTGGTTTTGCTTTAGTTTTCGGTTTTGGCTTGGCTTTAGTTGCGGGTTTGACCTCGGTCATTTGGGCGCCGCAGCACATTAGGTCGCAGGGGGCGCAGGCGCAGGGGTCTTCGACCATTACGATGAGTCCGCATTCTTCGCATTTGTATTTGGTTCCTTTCTTCGCCATTTTGTTTTATCGCCTCCTCTGTTTTGTCTTGTTTGAGTTTTTTGTTTGTCTGACAATATAAGATTATGTGATGTTCAAGCTGCGCGGTAGAGTATGGCAAAAATTATAAAGAAAATTGGGCGTAAGTTGTGGGAGCAAACGCTTGCGGATGGGTGCCGTGGTGAAGTTCAACAAAACCGACGAACTGGTCGTTTCGGCGTTGAAGAGTTCAGAGAAGGGCTTGACGCTCGCGGAGATCGCGGAGAAGACTGGGGAGTCGGGGAAGAAGGTTTTCAAGTCTTTGCGGAAACTGTTCGAGAACGAAATGATCGAGTGCGAAAACCGACAATACAAGATAAAACCATAGTATGGACTGTGGTTTTTCTTAGGTTTAGAAAGTGGAAGGCTTAACGATGAAACTGCTGAAAATTGATCAGGGAATTGTCTTAAGTGTCTATGTTAAGCCAGATTCGAGAGAATTCAAAATTGAGGTCGAAGATGACGAGCTTGTGGTGCATTGTAAAGAATCTCCAATAAAAGGTAAAGTCAATAAAGAGTTGGTGAAAGAGTTTTCGAGGCTTTTCAAGAGAGAGGTGGAAATCGTTTCCGGGTTTACTTCAAAGCAGAAGAAAGTTTTGATCGCGGATATTAGCTTAGATGAAGTTGCCGATATTATTTCTGGATTCAAGTTTTCAGCGAAATCTCTTCAGAACACCAAGATTACCAAGAAGTAATCGTGGCGCGGGGTGCGGGATTTGAACCCGCGCGGACGATTTACGCCCACAGGCTTAGCAGGCCTGCCCCCTACCAGGCTAGGGCAACCCCGCCTTGTCTTTCCCTATACTGTCAGGGTTTTTATTGTGTCTTGTCCCTTTTTTCGTTTTCTAAAGCATGGTATATCACGTTTTGGATGTGTGGGAGTTCAGTTTCCGTACTTGCATTTGTGTAGAACGGCCTTCTGGATAAGCTTATAAGAACGACAACGGCATAACACACACAAAATAGAAACTTCTCCACATAACTATTCATGAGAGGGGGATTCTATAAGTACAGAGAAAAAGCGCGACAACGCCTTGCACGATAGAACGAGGATAAAAAGCCTATTCCTAGACTACGATGGAACCATAAGCCCCCTGAACGTTCCAAGAGAAGAGTCACGGGTTCCCGACAAGACGCGTGCAACGCTCGAGCAGATAAGCGGGCTCATTCCGGTGGTAATCGTCAGCACGAAGGACCTTTCGTTTCTCGTTCCCCGAACTCCGTTTGCTCGTGCATGGTGTGGAATCGCCGGAATCGAGATGAAGATAGGCAGCAAAGTTGAGCAGGTTTCTCCATTTGATGATGCCATTGAACGTGTTGCCTCTGCCTTGGATTACGCGAAGTCGACCGCCAAGGACACAGGCGTGTTCTTGGAAGAAAAGCACGATTCACGCGGGCGAACTGTCGCCTTCTGCGTCGACTGGCGCCGTGCCCAAAACCTCGAAACCGCGAGGTTCCAAGCCAACTTAATCAAGAACCGTTGCATTGAGCTACGTTTGAACATCATTAACTATTTTGAAGCGCCGTTTTTCGATGTTTATCCGATTCCAGTGGACAAGGGAAAGGCAGTTAAAGACGTTCAACAAAAACTGAGGCTCAAGGATAGCACGTTATACATGGGAGACTCGGAAATCGACAACTCAGCATTCCGCATGTGTGACGTTAGTTTGGGTGTAATAAACGAAGAGTCTCGTTTGCAGAGTCTCAACTGCGATTTCTTTCTAGCGTATGGAGAAGTTGAGAGTTTTCTGACGATGCTTCTGGAAAACGACTTGTTCTTCGATTCCGGTTTTCCAATGATTAAAACTAATCCATCAAGGATGAGTGAAGGTTGAAAAAGCGGATAGGCGTGCTGATGTACCAAACGAGCACAAGCAAGGGTCAAGAGCTCGTCGCACAGCGGATGGTACGGGACTTCGTCGCCCTCGGGCATGAAGCATACCTTATCACCAGCGTCTTCCACGACGGCGTCGAGGTCATCCCTTCTAAAAGCCTCGCCAAAACCAAAGGCTACGTTGTAGTTCAAGACCAAGAGCTGGGCATTCCGATAATTCGCGTGGACAGCTACGCCGTGAAGTGGCCTCACCGCCGCATCAACTTCAGAGACTTCGTCGACGTTCTGGAGAAGATAGTCGACGAGTTCAAACTGAACGTGCTCATCACCCACAGCACGCTCTGGAACGGACCGGAAGAGGTCGCCAAGTTCGTCGCGTGGAGAAGGTACATGCGGGACTTGGGCGGTTACACGGACCCAATCGTTTTCTGTCATATGTCTCACTTTCAAGAGCCATCTCCGAAACGCTACGCCCTAGTTGAGCAAACCTTCCGAATGGCATGGAACAGGCTATCGTTATCCCAAATTCTCAAAACTGCGAATCTAATCCTCGTCGTGACACCGCTTGAGAAGGACGCAAAGGTCAAGATGGGCGCAGACCCGGAAAGGTGCTTCCTGTTTCCAGGCGGCGTGGACGAAGAACCATACTTGAAGTATGCCGCCTCAGACACCAAAGACTTCCTGGAGAGGCACAGGGTCTCGCCGAAAACCAAGATCGTGTCCTACCTCGGAACTATCGAGGAGAGAAAGAACACGATGGCTGTTTTGAAGGTGGCGGAGCTGCTGAAGGATAGGCCGGACATTCAGTTCGTGATAGCAGGGAGAGGAGATTCTCACTACGCAGACAGGGTTAAGACGGAAGCAAGCCGTCTACCCAACGTCACCTACCTAGGCGAGATTGACAACAAGGAAAAGATTCTGCTCATCAGGTCTTCCTACGTCAATATACTCTTGAGCAGCCTCGAAGCCCTCGGCTTGGCGCAACTAGAATTCATGTACTTCGGCATTCCCGTCGTAACCTCGGGAGTCGGAGGACAATCGTGGCTCGTGAGGAACGGCCGCGAAGGCATACACACGAGCGGCCCCGAAGACGCAGAGGGCGCGGCAAAGGCGATACAGGGTCTAGTCGACGACCACGAACTGTGGAGCAAGCTTTCGGCGAGCGCGAAACAAAGAGCGAGCGAGCTGACCTCTTCGAGAATTATGCAAGAGCTTGACGAGGCAATAACCAAGGAGATGATCAAGGAAAGCGGCTTGAACCATATACCTCGCGAAGCCCTTGTTACCTTGGCGGAGCCCGAGAAAGTTCTGAGGACGTGGTCAGCGGGCAGTTGGGGTGTAGTAGCCACCGACAGAAGACTCTTCGTGAGGCATGGGCGCGTGTCTAGAAAAGTCACGGAAGTTCCCTACGCGAGCATCTCATACATTGAGCACACAAGGCGGTTTTCATGGAAGATTCTGATAGCTGGCCTTATACCGGCGTTGATAGTGTTGTTGGAGCCGCTGTGGAGAACTATCTTGAAAACCTCGTTCATCTCAGGAATAGAACAGTTGCTTAACAACCTTATCGCGGCTGCACCTTGGTTGGCATCTCCGCAAACGCTGGCCGTTCTCATCGGCATCGTTCCGTACGCAATAAGTCTTGTGGCATTTGGGCTTGAAGCGAGAGTTGGCTTTAACCTGCACATACAGGGAATGAAACCCATTTACTTCCCCCACAAGCTCAAAGAAGTAGTGACGTTCATCAGAAAAATCCAAGACAAACAACAGAACGCCCCACGAGTGACCCCAGACTAAACCACACCACAGTAAGATGCAGGGAATTACAAAGCCTAAACCACACCAAAAGCATCCCGTGAACACATTGCTGTTAAACAAACGAAAACCCACACCCAACAAACGCCCACCAGAACCCAAGCCCCTAATCAGTGGCATTGCCCGCCTGAAACAAACGCTTTTACTATAAGAGCAGTTTATTGGGAGATAGGGTGGAGAACATTGAGTTCCTCTCCGTTGAGCAGCACAATCAAGCGAACCAGCGACATGCTCCGACAAGGGGCTTCAAGGCAAATTACGGATTACGAGCAGCGTTTCTCGTCGCTTCAGAACCTCTACGGCAGCGTGCTCTCGAACCTGATAAGAATGGATTTTGACTGCAAAGAGGTCTCGAAAACCGCCAAGGAGTTCTTCGGGGTCCAAAGCGTTCGTTTCGCTGGAGTAGATGGCACAATGTATTCGCGACCGCTTTTTGACCTGGTTATTTTCTTCGGCGGAGCCTACGCCTCAACCGGAACGATAACTTTCTCAGATGACAAGCCAACAGTCGAGTATGATGAAAGAACGGTTCAGCAAGGCGCAGGCATTTCGAGCGTCGTGCCCGTTTACGTCAATGAGATTCCGGACATAGACCAAACATTCTTTGCACCCAGACAGCCTGACCAAATCAACCTGGACAAGCCGTTAACAGACGAGTCGATAATAAGCAACGCCACGATTGCAAACTGGATAATGACTTTCGCCGAGTACTACCTCGCCTACAAACTCGCCACCGACACGAAACAGAACACGCACATAATTCTCTTGGACAGAAGCTTGTCGATAGAGCGCGCAAGCCTGCTGTATGACACTTCAAAGAGCGAATTTTGGGAAGCAAGGAGCAGCATCATCGGATACGCTGTTGATGGCGCACCCATAGACATCAACGACTTAACCATCGCAAGACAATGGGTCTGCAATCCCGCCCTGCGCTTGCCGCCTCCGAGGGCTGACTACCTGCGCTACGCTGTGATAGATTTGGCCAAGCGACGAGGGACTCTGACCAGAAATCAAATCCTATCAGAATTCGGAATAGTTGATGAGAAGAGAACGAAAAGAGTGCAGCGGTGTCTCACGCACCTTATCAGAAAGAACATCTTTAACGAGAAAAACGAAACTTTCACTCTGAACAAAAAGTACGTGGCAACATGGGAACGCATCAAAAAGCTTGTAGTCAATCTGGGCGACCGCTTCTTTTTCACAGACGGCTGCGACATGGAAACGACTGGCTTGATGAAAATCGTGAAAGAAGGGAAGGAGAACTGGTTAACCACCCTCGACATTGCCTTCCTAACGCTTTTCACGCTGCAGATGCTTATGGAAGAATGCTGGAAAAGGCGCATCCTGCTCGTAGGCATTACGAAGGATACGGCTGCAAGGGACATGAAGAGGCAGTTAATCCCAATAGTGCACAACGAAGGTCTGCTGAAAACAGCTATCTCCCAGGAAGAGTTTGAGAAGTTACCCAACACCGACCGCATGATTCTCCAGTCGGCAAGCATCTTCAGTCCTGAGATGATAAAGCCGCCATGGAGTCTAATCGAGTACGACACTGCCTTCAGAACGATGGTTCCCGACAAGCAGAACCGCAAGGGCTACGTTTCCGGCGCCATAAGAAACAAAATCGGCCTTGAAAGGGTCTTTCTGAAGACTTACGTACAGTTGAGTCAAGCTAAGACAGACTTCATGTTGCGCAGTAATGTCCTGCTGATTGACCGATTGGCTTATCCAGAGATGGATTATGCACCTGAAAATGTGGTTGAGTTTTGGAATGAGCTGAGCGATGGCTCCAAGGAGCCCGTGGAAACAATCCTGTTCGTTGACAAAGGCGTTCCGAATAAGCTTCAAGACTTGATCATGAGTATGCTCGTGGCCATGGCTCCTTTGAGCATCCCCGAGGCGTTTGGACACAATAAGCCCCTTTTCATAGCGGACAAGGTTGCCAAGTGGAACTACAGCCAGTTCAAGCGTATAGTGGATACTACCGCGGACTGGATACTCAATAACCATAAATTGAGAAGGTTCATATTTTACATGAGCACTTTTAGGGAGAGGAGAGCTACAATTGAAGCCGCAAGAAGAGAAGGGGTTTAACAGTTTCTGCTTCACAGACTTCGACGACAGGTTTCACTCGAGACTCGCCGCGGTGATTCCAAGATACTTCGCCGCGACGGAAGAGTCGAAGCTCGCCGGAACGAGCGCTCGTTACCAGTGCCGCGTCAAGGTGGAATACCAGAGAAACTTGATGGGACTGTTGGAAGAGGGAATGCTTCTCGCTGTCAGGAACTTCAAACAGGCCGAGAAAAGCGAAGAGCGGTTTACGCTTATGGAGATCAGCCGGGTCTGGCCTGAGCATTTCGGCCTGCGCGGTTTGTCAGATCACGGTTACTATCCGATGCAGTTTGAGATTATCGAGCAGTCTGAGGACGACTGGGGGACAGATGACAAGTCTACAATGATGATTCAGATAGACGCTATTCCAGTAAACTACGATTTGATTCTGAACGAAAAATGCGAGTTCGAGTTTGTCAAAGGATTTTCGTATCCTGTTGTGGGCAGTTCAGTATTCTTGTTGAACAGCGACATGATCAACCGTATGTATAACCAGAAGATCGCTCAGGCGTTCGGCATCGACCCCTCTAAGACTGTGGACGACGCCAAGATTGACCCGCGATTGGGGCTGATCAAGATGTTTCAGGCGAGTCAGACGGTCATTCCCATTTATGTTGATTTTGAAAAGCTTGTGCGTTACCACTTCGGAGTCTTCGCCTTCACTGGTGGGGGAAAGAGCAACCTCATGTCGAACATTCTCAGACGCATACTGCAGCACACGGACAACACTAAGGTGGTGGTTTTCGACATAAGCTGCGAGTACATATTCCTCATGCTCGATTTGCTGGCAGACCCGAACATTCAGGCAAAGGTTGTTCTCGAGCACCGAATCGACTCCCTGGAGCAGTTCTTCAATTCCGCTGTCAAACCAAGAGAATACGAGGCTGATGAGCGCATCAAGGCGGGGCTGCAACAGATTATGGAGCAAGGTAAACTCGCCTACTACACGAGACCTAAGCAGAAAGTTCCAACTTACGGTCAGTTTTTGGACGAGCTCGGTGCGCAGAGAAAAGACAGTCTTGACAAGCCGCATTACATGAACGCCATCGACAAGATACATGACGCAACACTCGAATATGTAGAAAAGCACGGAATGAGTGAAAATCAAGAAGTGACCGAAGATTTCGTCACCTACATAGACAAGTTTGCCACGGAAACCATAGAGAGGTTCAAAGTCCACGAAAAAAGCGGGCTCTACGCCTGGGCTACTACAAGACGTGCCCTCATCGACATGATTAAGAAGAAACAAGAGAGTGAGCAGGAAGAAGTTGGGGGACTGACAGCCGAAAAAATAAGGGCATTGCTGGAAGACAATACAACAAACCTCGTGTGCATCTCAATCTCGGACCCGTTCACGATAAAGGATTTGGTCATAACGTTAACGCAGGATTTGCTTGTTCGCAGAAAGCGTAGGTTTCAAGTTAAGCCTTACATTCTGCTCGTTTTTGATGAGGCACAAGAGTTCATTCCCAGCAATGAGTCCGGCATAGAGGCCAAGTGTTCCGCCCACGTTGAGACATTGCTCAGGCAGGGAAGAAAATACGGCTTAGGTGTTTGTATTGCCACGCAGCGTATAGCTTACTTGAACACGAACGCTTTGCAGCAGTTGCACACGTACTTTGTTGGCACTCTGCCGCGTCCTTACGACCGGGCGTTAATCAGCGACACGTTCATGATAGACAAGGGCATTCTGGAGAAAACTCTGGAGTTTGCGCCGGGCGAATGGCTGCTGTCGAGCTACATAGCGACAGGCATCGAAAACGTCCCCATTTTCATCAAAGCAGATAACGCAGAGAACGAGATAGAAAAATACTTGAAGGGCAAGGCTTAGGGTTCAGCTTAAGAAACTAATGAGTTAGAGATTTCTATTCCGCATTTTTTGAGTAGGCGTTGCCACTTTTCGTCTGTTGTTTGCTGGATTTTTGCGACCACGTTCTCGAATTTGGGCGTGAACAGGTGTCTGAAACGTCCCTGCATCTGCAGATATTCCGTCACAGGCTTCTTCTTGTTTGGACTCAGAGCGTAAAGCTTGCTCGGTATGGACAACTGATATTGTCCGTTCACCGCTTCCCACGTGGGAAACACACATGTTTCCACCGCCAGTTTAGAAAGTTCTATAGACTTAGCTGGGTCGCTTCTCCATCCCCTTGGACACGGTGCAAAAACATGCAGAAAAGCTGGTCCGTCAACCTCTATTCCCCTTCGGACTTTCGTGATTAGGTCTCTCCAGTAGTAGGGCGATGCTGTGGCGACGTAAGGCATGTCATGAGCTACCATGATGTCAGCAATGGGCTTCTTGTTTTCCAGTTTTCCAGGGATGACTGTTCCCGCCGGCGAAGTCGTCGTCGAAGCTCCGAGTGGTGTTCCACCGCTTCTCTGGATACCTGTGTTCATATACGCTTCATTATCGTAAAGTACGTACAGAAAGTCATGTCCCCTTTCAACAGCCCCAGAAAGCGCCTGAATGCCTATGTCGTATGTACCGCCATCTCCAGCCAGAGCAATGATATCGACATGATCCTGCTTTATCCTTCCCTTCTTCTTGAGCACTTTCATAGCTGCCTCTATTCCAGAAGCGTTTGCCCCAACGTTTTCAAAAGCAGTATGAAGCCATGGAACAGCCCACGACGTATAGGGGTAGATGGATGAAACTACTTCCATACATCCTGTAGCGTTCGTCACTATCGTCGGTCCCCTCACAGCCTTCATGATCAGCCTTAACACGGTTGCTGGTCCGCAGCCCGCGCATGCCTTGTGACCTGACATGAAAAGGTCTGGTTTTCCGGCGATTTCTTTGTTGTCGAATTTCCATTCTGTCAACGTTCAGTCCTCCGTTACTCCCTCAATCCCACATAATTCACCATGCTTCTGACACGACCTGTCTCGAGCGTTGCTTGCAAGTCCTCGTAGATTTTGCGCATCTGAGTTGGGCTCGTGTCTCTTCCGCCCAAGCCGTAGATGTAGTTGATCATGTGCGGATGAGTTGGCAAATCGAAGAGTGCATGGCGAACTTCGTGGAACACGGGTCCGCCTCCGCTTCCGAAACTCATGCTTCTGTCCATGACAGCGATAGCCTTCACCTTGCCAAGCTTTTCGCGCAGTGCTTGGACCGGTAATGGTCTCAGCGTGCGAATTCGGAGTAATCCCGCCCTTGTCCCTTCTTCTCTGAGTTCGTCGACCACTGTTTTTATAGTTCCAGCCGTCGAACCCAGGCATACAATAGCTATTTCTGCGTCGTTGAGACGGTAATCGTCGAGCAGTCCGTCTCCGTAGCTTCTGCCGGTGACTTGGGCGTATTTCTTGTGCACTTCGGGAATTATTCTAAGGGCATTCTGCATTGCCTCTTCCTGCTGTCGCTTGAACTCGAAGTAGTAGTTCTGCAACGCTATGGGTCCCATAGTCGTCGGGTTTTCGGGGTCGAGCTTGAAGGGAACGAGCTTACCTTCATGGTTCATGACCTTGCTGAACTGTCGGGTTCCCACGAACTTCTTTACGACGTCGTCGGGGAGAACGAGCACGTTCTCGAGGGTGTGGCTCAACGTGAACCCATCCAAACCAACGATGACGGGCAAGAGAACCTTCGCGTCTTCAGCTATGCTAAAAGCCTGAATGACCGAGTCGTAAGCTTCCTGCGCGTTCTCAACGTAGATTTGTATCCAGCCGCTGTCTCGCTCGACCATGCTGTCAGAATGGTCACCGTGGATGTTCAAAGGGGCAGATAGCGCCCTGTTCGCAATTGCCATGACAACTGGTGCGCGGCATCCGGAGGTTACGAAGAGCATTTCGTGCATCAGTGCTAGACCGGCAGAGGCACTGGCTGTGAATGTTCTTGCGCCTGTTGCTGATGCTGCGAGGCAGGCTGTTAAGGCGCTGTGTTCTGATTCTGTGCAGACGAATTCTGTTTGGACTTCGCCGTTTGCGACGTATTCGCTGAATTTCTCGACCATGATTGTTTGAGGGGTTATTGGGTACGCGGCCACGACATCGACGTCTGACTGTTTGACTGCGTAGGCGATTGCTTCGTCGCCGTTTAGGGCGAGCATTTCCTGTTTTGTGACGTTTTTTGTTGCGCTCATTTTTACTCAAGCCTCATCTGAATCGCTTTTGTCGGGCATTCGTTGGCGCATATTCCGCAGCCCTTACAGTAGTTGAGGTCGAATTCTATGTCGCCCTTTTCGCCTTTCTCAGGTTTCCATTTGATCGCTCCGTCAGGGCAGAATAGCACACAAAGCAAACACAGCGTGCATTTTTGGATGTCTCTGACGGGTGTGTACGTTTTCCAGTCTCCAGTTAGAGTGTCGGTGCTGGGTTTCCAGCAAACTCCTGCAGGGGAAATTTGCTTCCAAGTTTTGTCTTGGGCTGTCATTCTGATCTTGCCTCCTTGTAGGCTTCCTGAATAACAGCGAAGTTTTTCTCGGCAACATCTTGCCGGAAACGTTCTTTCACGACTTTCTCGACACTTTCCAGTTTGATGATCCCGGTTGCGCGTGCAACGGTGCCCAGCATTGCCGTGTTGGCGATGGGCATCCTCAGAATCTTTATGGCGATGTCCGTTGCTGGAATCGTCCAGACCTTTCCTTTCGTTGTGTTAAGGGTTTTCTTCACCGTTGCGGGGTCGTCTTTAGAGTTAACTACAATGATTCCTCCTTCCGTCAGTCCTTCTGCCACTGGGACCGTCTTCAACAACGTGGGATCTATGACTGCGACGATGTCGGGATTGTAAACCCCACAGTGCAGTCGGATGGGTTCAGTGCTTATTCTGGTGAAGGCGGTGACTGGAGCTCCCATTCTTTCAGGACCGAATTCTGGGAAAGATTGAACGTACTTTTTTTCGTGGATGGCTGCTCTTGCCAGCAGTTCGCTGGCTGTCCATGCTCCTTGTCCACCTCTTCCGTGCCATCTTACTTCGGTGATTTTTTTCAATGGGTGGTGTTCTCCATTGGTCTTTTGCCTATTGGAAATGGCAACATATACATCTTTCTCAGCGGAGTTCGGAAAACGAATCATCATAGTGAACGTAACGAGCGGCTATCTGCTTAGTGATTCTGTCCGGAAGGATTAAGTAGAGTGTGTGTTAAAACTTAAATCGTCAATGATGTGAGTTTTAGTGGTAGGAGCCGTTGATTGGTGAGGGAGTCAGCAAGCGATGGCAAGATAGTCTTGACTGCTGATCGGACGTTGATGAGTGATTACAATCACAACATTTTCTTGGGGTTTGGCGCTTGTGCTCCTCCGAATTTTATTCCAAACTGGCTGTACGGTTGGCTTTTCTTTCCCCCCATCAAGACGAAGAAGGGAGTGCCTGTTGCGGCTCCTTACGCGCTGAGGAAGGTCGAAGCGCAGCTTCTTTTGGAAGGGTTCGACGTAACCACGGTTTCGCCGCTGCACCTCAAGGATCACCTTGATGATGCGAAGGTTTTGGGCGTGCACGCTATGGATCCTTTTGGGCTGGGTCCTGCTTCGACGACGTTTGCTTTTGTTCTGAAGAAGGAGCCTTATCTTGCTCAGTTTTTCCGTGCGTTGATGATGAGTCCAGAAGTTAAGAAGGCTAAGAAGCGGGGAATGAAGGTTATTGTTGGCGGTCAGGGTGTGTGGCAATTTCAGCATAGGCCTAGGTTTGTGAAGAAGTATGGGGTAGACTGCATTGTCATGGGGGAGGCTGAGAAGGTTGTGGGGAAAGTTTTTCGTGCGGCTTTGAACGGTGAGGAATTGCCTGAGTATTATCAGACGGATGTTAAGGAAACGCCGGGTTTGGATGAGATTCCGGACATTGTTAATCCTTCTGTGGACGGTTTGGTGGAGTTGGGTCGTGGTTGTTGTCGAGGTTGTGAGTTTTGCAGTGTGACTTTGAGGCCTTTGCGGTGGTGTTCTCTGGATAAGATTCTTCGCGAGATAGACGTTAATATCAACAGCGGGTACACGCGGGGTGTGGCTCTTCATGCTGAGGACGTTATGCTTTACGGTTCGACGAATGTGTATCCGAATGAGCGGAAGCTTCTGGAGCTTCATGAGGTTGTTTCGAAGAAGTGTGACAATATTGGGTGGAGTCACAGTGCTCTTGCGAGTGTGGTCGTTAATCCGAAGCTTTTCGGGAAAATTTCTGAGATTATTCTGCAGAAGCAGCGTTGGTGGGGTGCGCAAGTGGGCTTGGAGACGGGTTCTGGTGAGTTGGCGAAGAAGATGATGCCTGCGAAGGCTTATCCTTTCAAGGCTGAGGAGTGGCCTAACGTTGCGCGTGAGGGTTTGGGTTTGATGCATGATAATAAGTTGGTTCCTGCTTGCACGTTGATTGTGGGTTCTCCTGAGGAGACGGAGGATGATGTGATTAAGACGTTGGAGTTGATGGATGATGTTAAGGGTGTTAGGAGCCTGATTGTTCCATTGTTTTTTGTGCCTATGGGCAGGTTGAAGAATGAGGAGTGGTTTAAGGAGACGGAGATGACTGAGCTGCATAAGCAGTTGCTGGTTAAGTGTCTGAATCATGGCATGTACTGGGTGAATGAGCTGATTGACATGTCGTTTACTGACAGGTGGTACAGGCGTGTGGTGAGTCAGTTTTATCATGTTTTTGCTAGGATTGTTCGATATCGCGTGCGAAAGGCTGGAATTGCCGTAGGAAACGGTGATGATTAGACTTAAATACCTCTGCAAAACCAAGTTTTATGAAACGGAAAAGTTTGCCGCCGTAGCTCAGCTCGGTAGAGCGGCTGGCTGTTAACCAGTCGGTCAAAGGTTCGATTCCTTTCGGCGGCGCTTTGCCCTTATGCGCTCTGAAAATTTTAGACCCCCCTATAAATACCTTCAAACAACAATTCAACCAAACATTCTAGGGTGTGCTTGTCAAGGTAGACTGTGTGCTGTTTGCTTTCGAATCATGCAGTTTGAGAAAGAGGCGAAAGGATGCTAGCAAGAATAGAAAGGAGAGAGATTCTGGCCTTCTAAAGCCAGTTTTTGGTCTTGCGGAAAAGTTATAGCTGAACCAACTTTTTATTTATGGGTGAGCAATAATGTGAGCGTGATAAAGCTCATAATTTTTGATGCAGGTGGCGTTCTCTACATTGGGAACCAGAAAATAATAGATAAGGCTGTAGAGAGATTTCTCGAGAAACATGGCGTCTATGATTTCGACAGGAATGACAGGGTTTGGTCCAAGATTGAAAAACTGGTGTCTGTTGGAAAAATAAGCCTAAGAGAAGCTCATGAGAGATGGTTAGAAGGGGTTGGGTTACACAAAGACTTGCTGAGTGAATGGTTGGATGTTGATAGGAAAGAAATATGGGGAAGATTCAAGAGAACACCCAGAATAAACGAACTATTGGCGGAATTGAAGAAGAATTATGCCTTGGCTCTTCTAAGTGACACACTCGGGAGTAAGTCAGAAAAGATTGAGAAAATGGAAATAGTTGGAGTGAATCACAAATTATTTGATGAAATCTTTACCTCGCATGATTTAGGTGTGTGTAAGCCCAGCAGGAAGGCATTTCACGCCGTTCTAAAAAGGTTTGATGTTGAACCAAGGGAAGCAGTCTTTGTCAGCGATGCTTCTGATGAGCTAGAAGGGGCAAAAAGAATCGGTCTAGTTGCCATCGGGTTCAACAGTAACGGCGGGGACTTCAAAGTCAAGAAACTGGACGAAATCCAGAACATTCTCTCAAACCTTCGCTAGAAGAGAAATTTGCAGAAGCAAAGTTTAGCCTAATTAAACCGAGAAAGAGAGTTGCGGAAAAGTTATAACTGAACCCAGAGTAACAGCATGGATTAACGCGCGCTGAGCTAATGTCTTTGCTTGCACATCACAAATGCCTGACAGCCAAAGGTGAACCCTTCCTTAAGGGCTTTCGCGATTATTCTGTGATTCCCGTCCATGACTTCGAATTTTTCAGGTTCCAGTTCCCTCACTGTTATCGGTTTCCTAGCAAACTCGATTTCCTGCAAGCGCCAAGTGTCCACAGCCTGCCACCATTCGTTTGAGGAAAGTGCTTTTTCTTCACTTTTAACCCTATTAACAATTTCTTCGAGTGAGTAATAGGTAGGCTTGAAATAGTCGGATTCGTCCACTCCGAGCGGTTTGTAGATTTCCTCATACTCATATAGAGCGCATCTCATACTCATATAGAGAGCGTGGTGATAAGCGCACAGGTGCTTGATTTTCTCTGAATCCAGAAAGATTTTGTAGAAGAACTCAAAGGATTTGTAAGAGGGGTTGTACCAGCGAGCTAGCCATCCCACTTCTTCATTTCTTAGGTGGTTGAAGAAGTCTTCTGAGGTTATGCTCTCATATTCCAAAGTATCACAGCGAATATTGTACACGCCATCTTAATATTTCCAGCGGCACGTGCGAAGCACAAACTGGCGTTTTTCTGTTATACGCAATCGACAAATTCCTTATGAGTCCGTTTGAGTCTATTTCTATCAGAAGAAAACGGTCATGTGATGGCGGACTTTGGGAGATATCTCCATTCACCACAAAGTTGGTCCCTGTTCACGGTGATTTTCAGCATGAGCTTGCTGATGAGATTCTGCCTCCGCAGCCAACGTTTTTCATATTTCTTTGATTATGATGGCAAGTTTCGAAACATCAAACAGTTGTTTCCTCGTAAGTTCGTTTGCTGCTGCCAAGTACATTTGGGTGATTGTTGTCTTCAGTTTTGGTTCCAGTCTTGTCGGTTTTGTTTTGACCAGTTCTTTCCAGTCTTCTATGCTTCGTTGTTTGGCTTTTTTCTTCGCTTCCTCCGCATCCCTGTACCATTCTGTTTTCTTGTAGTATTGTCTCGCTATCTCCTTACTCACATGCAACCCATCATACGTGAACCTGCACTCGTCCAACGTTCCCACGACATCAACAACCATGAGCCTCCGCTGCGGGTCAAAAGCCAACTCAATCTTCCCATCCTCATTCACCAGACCCGCCCTAGAAGCCATCTCCGTAATCGTACCATCGACCTTCAAAAGCAAACGCTTAACCTCACCCAATTCAGCATCAGTCAACCCGGCAATCCGCTGTGCTTCAGTCCAGCTCACGTACCTATCGCCTTCCTCCAGCTTCGTGCTCACGTCAAAAATCGGCTCAGCAAGCTTCTCACCAGCCTTCGGATAATGGTCCAAACCCAACTCTTCAAGCGTCACCGAACCCTGTTCTAGGCGTTTGAAGACTGATGAGCCTTCTGGCAACCCGTTTCGGTAGATGATTTCAAGCGGAATCAGGAGGTTCTTTAATGCCGAGGTGTAAACGCTGTAATCATACTTCAGCTTGCCCTCTTGTACATACGCCCTAGGCTTGTAAACATTCACTAGGCTAATCTCCATGATACTGGAAGGCTGCTTCAAATCGTCAAACCGCACAACTTTTCCGCTAGTATCGACCAAGCCTCGATAATGCGTCCTAACGCCCCTTTGCTCTAGCCTCTCGAAACAGTAGGCTCCCATCATGCACAAAGCCGCGCCCTTCCCTTCGATGAGGTCAGGCATTTCTCCCCAGTCAAAAACCGAGTAACGGTCAGAAAAGTGGAACCTTCCGATTCCCATCTCGTCTCGTGTTGGCTTCCTGATTACTTCGAGGTCTTTAACGCTTCCCATAGCCCATGCACTATTTCAGCTTCTTCGCGGACCTGTCTGCCTTCTCAATCTCCGCCCTCTTTGCCACCTGATACTCCCTAACACACTTCGCCAACTCACTATCCTCAAGTGCAAACATCTTCGCAGCCGCAATCGCCGCACCTTCAGGTTCAATAGTCACGACCGAACCCACACCGGACGGAACCCTGAGCGATGAAAAAACGTCCGCTCCCCTAAACCTTTCAGAGTATGGTGGACAAGCAATAACAGGCTTCGCCGTGTTCGCATCGACGAAGCCGCTCAGCGCGTTAGACCTTCCCGCAACAGTAACGTAAACAACCTTCTCTTTTTCGTATTCCCTGAGAATTTCCAGAACCTTCTCTGGCGTCTTGTGGGCAGAAGCAACCCTCAACTCGTAATCAAGCCCTAACGCTTTCAGGTGCTTCACTATTTCACGACAGAACTCCATGTCACTCTCAGAACCCATCAACACAACCACTTTGCCCTTCATCGTCCCACCCATAGACAACTCCAATGCTACAACGTCCAACCAGCCTAATTAAATTTTCAACTCGCAACCTAACGTCTAAGCTTCACAGAAAGCAAGAAAACAAACAAAAACCCGATGCCCAGAACTACCCAGACATAAAATGGAACGCCCGACCACAGCAACTGGCTCACAAGAATCGCAACCGTGAAGAAGAACAGGACAAAAGCTATGAGCCGCAGTGAATCGGCAACTTTCTCTTTGAGGTCCACTTCCAATCTACCCGCTTCTTCATGATGCAAGCTGAGTTAGAACCGTTCCCACCAATAGTTATGCCCATAGAAATATCTAAGATTGCCGAAAAAGCGAAGAGGAGAACAGCGGTTTTTCGATGAGGACTAGATTTTTAAGCACGAAAACCGAGTTTTCCCTTTTGGTGGAAGACGAGAATGTCCTCGAAGAGAAAGCGCAGAAGCATCATAGACCAGTTCTTCAAGGGTTCGCTCTTCGACGACACAGAAACACTGTTCGGCGAATTCCCAGAAACCGGGTACTCCATAAACGTGACCCAAACGCCAGAAGGAACAAAAGTCCACGCAAAAGTGGGCAAGGACACAGACGTGAACGCGCTGAAGCGCCAACTCCAGCAGAGATACCCGAAGGCTCAGATAAACATAGAGGGCGGCAAGAAAGAACCGCTAATCAGGGAAATCTCCACTAAATCCTTGAAGGAAGACGACAAAGAAAAGGAAGAACCCAAAAAGCAATAGCGAGCTTCTGGCGAGATTCCGACGGCTTCTCGCCCAGCCTGTTCAATCTCATGATTACAAGCACTAACGCAATTGTCAACAGCCCCAAGACAAATCCAAGCGAGAATAACATGAACGCCCACAGCGTAATGTCCGATTCCACCCGAACCATCGCCAACGCCAACATCCCCACCAAAAACCCGGCCACAAAAATCACGAACCCTAAGACCAAGAACCCGCCCAAGAAGCCTCTCTCCACTTTCATGTTGGCACAACCCACGGCTTGTCTACAGTGTTAAAGCCTTTTCTATTAAAGAATTGTCATGCCGCTTCAGCAATCTCGGTTCTCTTCAGTAGAGAAGCGACTTTCCCGTTGATTCGAGACGCTACCCTAAGGTTCACGAGGCACACGCCCACCAACGTGAGCAGCGCTCCAACCAACGACTCCACAGTAAGGCTCTCTCCAAGAATCTGCCAACCGAAGATTAAGGCGACGGCGGGGATGATGAGGGTTGACGCCGAGAGCGTCGTTGCCTCCTCCTGCCTGAGAAGATGCAACCACACAATGTTCCCAATGGCGAGCGCTCCGATTGACGAGTAAAGCAGTATTCCCGCGAAGAACGGGTCCATGGGAAAAGCAAAGCTGTTAGTCGTGGAGCTCAGGAGAAGAAGCGGCAAGACACCCACCGCCAACTGCAGAAAATGCGTGATGAAAGCGTCCACGTGGCTCAAGTACTTCTTGTAGTAGACCACCGCCACCGCCCACAAGAACGCGCCCAACAACATTATCAGCACCGAGTCGAACGTGAAAGAGCCTATCCCGCTATAAGACAGGACGACAACGCCCACGAACCCAACCCCGGCGCCCAACATCTTGATAGCCGTAACCTTCTCTTTCAAAAACGGCACAGCCAACAAGAAAACGAAGAGCGGCTGAGTATAAGTCAACACAGCGCCTATTCCAGAGCTCTCATTCGACAAGCCCACTTCCTGAGCGAGGACAAGCGAGACGAAAATCAAACAGAGAACCACGAGCCCGACTATGGTAGCCCTGTCCCTCGGCATCCTGTTCCGCAGCAGAAGAAACAAAGGAAACACGACAACGACGGCAACGGCGAACCTCTGCAGAACAAAAGGCACTGGCGAAACGAAACCCAGCCCTATCTTCATCGCCGCCCAGTTGGAACTCCAGAGCAAGACGACCAAGGCGAAGAGGAGCCAGTTCCGAAGTCTCAAATCGTCGTCCCTCCCGGATATTCGTAGCACCAACAGGCGGTATAAAAACCAGAGACTAGGAATTCATAAAAATCAACGTTCAATTTCCAACGAAGACTCGCCACGCACACCCTCATCAGTCTCTGTTTCTGAAGTGTGTTTTCCGTCCACGCTGGCGATTGCCAACAGGCTCGTCATCGTGAACGATGGCAAAATGACCAGGGATATTAACAGAATACTCGAAAGCTCGTATGGAGCAGCCCAGTTTATCGAGAACCGAACAACCGTCCTTCCCAAGTACGGCTGCCCAACCGTTAATGTTATGGGTTCGTCGTTCTGGGGTTCGATGAAGACTAAGCCTTTGTCAACCGTGTTGAAAGCAACTATCGCGTGTTCTGCGCCGGGGAATTCTATCACGACGTATGCGCATCTGTAGCCTTCTTTGAGGGCGTTGTTCACGAAGTCGCTGGCGAAGTTGAAACAAGTATACGTCTGGTTATACTCGTTCCTGTCCGTCTGGTCTGAACGTACAAACTCAAGCGCTTCCTGGTACGTCGGGTTTCTGAGGTTGCGGTATCCTCCAGCGTTCACAGCGTAACCTGCGAAAACACCAGCGATAATCGCTCCTGCAACAATCATGTAGAGCACAGATGCCTTCTGTATGATGCCTTTCTCCTTCCAACCTAACCGTCCCCGACAAATTGTATAAGGAAGCCTTCACACCCCGTAAGATGTCAAAATCCGATATGCCGCTTCTACGATTCTTCAGCTCATACTTGTTCCATGCTCCCAAACCGTAGCATACTCGAAGTCCTTTGGTGTAAATTGCGGATTTTTGATGAGGATTTTTGAAGCATGATTTCTGCATATATATTCTGAATTCATACAGTTTTTATGGTTCCTGCCTTCTCGAAATGTGAAGAAGGGAATGCAGATGGAAAAGGGAAACCGCGGCGGAAGAGAGCAGAAAAAGTACGGTTGGACAATTCTGGCTTTAGCGCTGATCATCGGTCTGTTAGCTGGCGTCCTAGGAGCAGTCCTTGGCGCGCAGGTTTTCGTCAAGCAAGGTCCATCAGGACCTCAGGGCGACACAGGTGATGTTGGTCCACAAGGGCCTCAAGGTTTAGGAGGCGCGAACGGCACCGACTCGATTCTGCAGGTAATTCAAAAGAGGAACGAGACCGAAATAGATACTGTAAACTTCACTATTATGCAGTGGGTCAACATTTCAGACATCGACGCTTCGATGATGGTCACCTTCAACGTTCAGCAAAATTCCAAGATACTCATACAGTTCTCAACTTCACAAAGGTTAGAACCTCCCGCGTCAATCTGGATAAGGATAGTTGTCGACGGCGTCCAGAACAGCAGCAAGTACGTGTGTGCAACTGGACCGCCTGCCAGCGGAACGTACGTAATTCCAGGATACGTGGACTTCCTGACGGATTCACTCACTGCTGGACAGCATACTGTGAACGTGCAAGCTCTAAGACAAGTAGGCTCTCCTGTACTGCTGGATAGAACGCTCACCGTGACTGAGATCGCAGCCTAGGCTACAGCAAGAATACACATAACAGCCAGCCGCGCCTTTCGCTACTTTCCTCGAGACCGAATTGCCAAAGAAAGAAACAGTTTCTGCACAAAGCTTCATTGACAAACGTTGACGTTTCAAAATCACTATGTAGATTCAAATGCGCTTCTCTGCCTCGTTACATGCTGCAAGGCTGATTACTTCATGGAACTTTTCAGAAAAGGAAAATAAGGCAAAGGGCATACTCGTCTATTCTGCGGGGTAGTCGTCTAGCTTGGTTTAGGATACCAGCCTGGGGAACGCAGAACCGCGTACAGATCGTTGGCAATCCTGGGTTCAAATCCCAGCTACCCCACCAAACGTCTGTCTTGCAGAAACAATCCATTTTGAACTTCTTGCGTTTTGGGCGCGCGGCTTGGCTCTAGATTATTGACGCGCTAAAAGCTAGCGCACACTTACACTGGCATGAATGAACGAATACACCATTCATCTTAGATCTGTAGACGATTGTGCGAAAGGACACTGCTAGCAAATGCCGTCCTTATGACATGATCTTTTGGACTGATTGACCAGTCCGCGTTTGTGTAACGCAGTTAGATATGCCTCAATGCAGGTGTGGAAGGCGTATGGGAGCAGAAGCGAAGGGTGACGAGCAGCGAACTTAAAGTCATCACCCATGAGACTGAAGTGTCTAATAGTCCAGACAGTGTCCGAGCGAAAATGAAGGCAGTAGGGCTCGTATACCCCGATTACTCTGTACCCTTTTCTGCAGATCCATGTTTTGATGTATGCGTCCTCATAAGTGTGTAACTGATAAGGCATTTTGATGCCTTCAATAGCCTTGCGACGTACTAGCAAGTCGTGCAATCCGCCTCTTTTTTCAAATATTTTTAACGTAGCCCTTTCAAACAGCTTCAGGATCTTTGTTTTCGTCAGTACAGACCAGATTTCGATTCCCCAAATCGCGCCTATGTCATCTCTTATCAGCTTTTCCGCCTTGGCAAACCAATTTCGGGATAGAACGACATCACTATCTACAAACATGAACCAGTCACTTCTCACCTTGTTGATTCCTATCTGTCGAGCACTGCCCCTCGTTCCTTTGTCTTGAACGAAGATGACGTTCCCATGCCTCTCCTGAAACTCCTTCACTATCCGTATGGTATTGTCAGTAGAGTAGCCGTCAACTACAATCAGCCTGCTGAGAGGCACGTTCTGGTAAACAGAATCAATACATTTCCTCAACGACCTCTCACTATTCTTTGTGAGTATTATGACATCTACAGGCTCTGTCAAGGTCAATCTCTCATTCATTGACGACATTCCAGGTTCTGTTGAACAAAGCCATTCCATTTTGTTTCATAGCGCGCACCCCTACTTATTGGAAACTTGTATGAAAAAGAGTATGAACAATGATTCGATAGGTAAGGTTTTCGTTAATGACAAGATTGAAGAAGGCGTGTGCCTTTTTCTCTCGTTCATCTTGTCTGGTCATCCATCTCACCTTTGCTACGTGGTTGACAGAATCCTCTCTGTCTACACGCCTCGATTTCTGCCGATTTATGGCGATCGACGGAAAGCTGAGACATTTTGGGGATCCAAGCGAACGGCAGTCTTATCTGGGCTGTACAAATTCTAACTGCATATGGAGAAACGAATCCCGTGAACATCAGCGCCATCTTGCACACCGGCGTGATCCTCCTCCCACTAAGCTCAGCTTCCATGGCGCTATTCTTTTCCATCTTGTTCTTCAGGGTTCTGTCCCTCACTTATTTCCTCCTCATATTCCTCCTAACTTATGCCGTCTACGGCATGGACCGGCTAGCAAGCCTAGAGGAAGACCGGCTCTCTCATCCTGAAAGGACGCGTTTCCTGCAGCGAAACAGGTGGCCATTTGCCGTATCAATTGTGTTGGCATTCTCGAGCTCGCTCTTCCTCGCTGCCGCTTCAGGTTGGGTCGTCACGCTCATTCCCATAGCGCCGATTGTGGTGATCTTTTACTCTGGGAACTTGTCCCAAAAAGTGCTTGGAACTCGAAGGCCCAACCTGAAACAATACTTTATTATCAAGGATATTGCTATCGCATCCGGGTGGGCGTTCCTGTTGTTCGTGACCTCGGTCTACCTTGGTCGCCCGATAGGAAGTGAGCAGTGGCTCTTTCTGATACCGCTTTTGATGAAGCTATTTGTGATGGCGGTGGTCTACGATTTCAAGGACATCAATTCCGACCGCAGAGCCAGTATCCGAACACTCCCGGTTGTGATAGGCGAAAATTCAAGCAAGCTTGTGCTACACATCCTGAATGTTGTGGCGACAGTCATTATTCTGCTACTCGTTTATTTCGGGCTCTTACCATTGCTGGGAGTAATCTTCATCCCGGCTTTCATTTACCAGTTCTTCATGATTCATCTGGTCCGGGAGGACGCTCCGGAATGGGTCTATTTCATCCTATGCGATTTAGAGCAGTTCTTCTGGCTAGTGTTTCTCGGCATAGGAGGATGGGTAATTGGCTTTTCCTAGAAGACTGAAGAATATTCGGATCCCTTGGCAGGACACTGCCCTCCGTATAGTTTTCTTCGCCGCGACGAGTCGCCGCGCACACTTGAAGGCGAGGGTCTTGCTCCGCGACCGGAAGATTCACCACGTTCTCTCCTCGCTGCTGAAGGGTCATCTGGGAGATTTAGTATGAAAGTTTCTATCTTCACTATGAACGGCGGCAATGGGACGATAAGCGCCTCGCTGGCTCTACGCAAGTATCTCAGAAACCGCGGTGCTGAATGTTCAGTGATCGATTTCATGAAGGAGGTCAACCCACTGGGCAATGCTCTGGCGGAGATCTACAATTCACTTCTTCGAGGGGATCTACGCCTCGCTTCGTTCTACATGGAACTGGCCCATCGTTTTCCATTTAACGACTTTGAACCCGCCAATGCCTTCTCTCAAAACAGGATTCTGCGTCTCCTCGAAAAAGAGAAGCCGGAAGTAGTGGTGCTCATCTGTCCATGGATAATCGACCCAGTATTGCAGGCTCTGCGGCGAAAAGGAGGTGGGAGGCCAAAGGTCTACACAGTCGTAGTCGACCTCGGCAGGGGAATGACATCGAGTTGGTTCAATAAGGAAGTAGACTTCACATCGCTCCCAACGCGGCAGGCGAGAGATTTCCTGAAACGGTTTGGGCTAAGCGATCACGCTGCGGCGGTGATGGGCATGCCGCTGATGCCGGAGGTTCAGTCGCCTGCCTCCGTGCCTGAATACCTGCAGGATATGAGAGGCCCGCTCTGCACCGTAATGGGCGGGCGGGAGGGGGGACGCAATTCACTCAAAATAGTTGATTTGCTGTTAAAGACCCGGCTGGACGCGGACGTTCTAATACAATGCGGAAAGAACAAATCGCTCGAACGGGCGGCGTCGCGAAGAAAGGGCATCAGGGTCGTAGGATTTCCCCAATCGATTATCCCGTTATTCCAAACATCCTCAGTCATCATCACCAAGCCGGGGGCGCTGACCGTTTCAGAACTTGTGGCGCTTAGGAAACCGTTCATACTCGACACCTCGCCAACAGTGATGCCTCAGGAAAGAGGAAACGTGGAATTCGTACGAGAGGAAAACTGCGGCCTCATCGCCCGAAGGCTCGAGGAGATTCCATCCATGGTGCAACGCATTTTGAACCGGCAGCCCGTATTCAGGTACCCGCACATCTATGGGACGAATCGAATCGGCGAGTTCATCCTCGAAGGGGGCGGAGCCTGAGGATACTTTACATCCGCTACAATTGACCCTAGAAAAGAGCATTCATGCGTATGCACGTTTGACTGGCACTTGCCTGAGTAGAAAGAAGGGGAAGTTGTAAGAGACACCTCTCCACATCTAGGGTTCAAACGGGGGCTCTAATCTGTATGACCCCACCAAACCCACTTCTTAACTAGTCTGCAAAAATAAGCCTATTTCACGCATTTATCGCAGCGATGGATTATCATTAAATAAGCAAGTTGCCATAGCTTCAATAGAGAGTAGAGTGACAATGAGCGATCACGTTTACGAGCAACTTGCGGAAGCCTTAGACAAGCTTCCAAACGGCTTTCCAAGAACGCCTTCGAACGTTGAGATTCGAATTCTCAAGAAAATATTCGAGCTTGAGGAGGCTTCAATAGCGAGTCAACTCGGCAGGTCTGCGGAAGCAACTGACGCGTTGGCTGAACGAGTTGGGCTTTCCGTGAAGGATGCAGAAGAGAAGCTGATGAATATGGCAAGACGCGGACTCTTGTGGTATGAGGAAGCCAACGGGAAATCGTCATTCAGGCTGGCGCCCTTCGTCGTCGGCATCTATGAATCACAACTGGAAACCATGGACCACGAGTTAGCTCATATGATGGAAGAATACCTCGCGAACGGCGGCGCCGTAGGAATCATGAAACCTCAGCCAGCGTTACATCGTGTGGTTCCCGCGCAGAAGGCGGTTAAGAGGGAATGGATTCTTCCCTATGACGACGTTAAAGCTGTACTGCTTAGTTCCAAATCGTTCGGTTTGCGCGACTGCATCTGCAGAGTGCAACAGGAGCATATCGGCAGAAGATGTGATTTTCCGCTGAGAACCTGTCTCTTCTTTTCATCATTTGAGCGTCCCCCGCACAGATATACCATCTCTAAGGAAGAGGCATTGTCGTCCCTTGACAAGGCTGAGGAAATTGGCTTGGTTCACACGGTCAGCAATGTGATGAAGGGAATGGGCTATGTCTGCAATTGCTGTGGGTGTTGCTGCGGCATACTCAGGGGAATAACTGACTGGGGCATTGAGAACTCAGTAGCCCACGCCAACTACTACGCGGTCATCGACCAAGATGAGTGCCTAAACTGCGGAACATGCAGAACAAGATGTCAAGTACATGCCATCTCCGAAAAGGACGGAGTCTCAGTTGTGAATCGCAAGAAATGTATTGGTTGCGGTTTGTGTGCCACAGGATGCCCAAATGGAGTCGCAAGGCTTGAAAGAAAACCTGACGTCGAAATCGTCACCCCTCCCGAGGATTTCGGGGTTTGGGAACATGAGCGACTACGCAATCGAGGGTTGACTAAGTAGCTTTCAGAATGCGGAATCTGCGTTACTTCCCGATTTTTTCTGCATGTTTTTTCTTCTTTTGAACATTCTTTTTCTTCAATGAAGGCATACATCAATCTCCACGAAGCATTACTTGCTACTACAATATTACAGTATAAAAGCTTTGAAGCTCTTCGCTAATCAAAACTCTGCTTGACTAAAGGAGATATTTGCTTAATAAAAGAACGATGGAGATGGCGCTGTAGGTTTGCGTGATAATCATAATCCATCGAGGATTCTGAGCAGTCAGGCTCACAATCTTTTCCCCGATGAAATTGTCGCTGTCTGATGCAGTGTATTCTTTAGAGAGAACGTAGAGTCTCCTGAACTGTCGCAGCACCACAAACCCAGCTACGACTACTGCAATCAACAGAATGCTCAAAAACAAATGTTGATCGCCGGCGAATCGCATCAAAAACGCGCTTGCCGTGAGGGCAGCTCCTGCCGTTAGAAACAGAATTCCCAGCATCGACGCCTTGACGAGACCAATGCGTACTGTGAGGGTTTCGATACCCATGGACTTGTCTCCGAAGTAATCTCGGATTTCGGTAGGTATTATGACGCCGTAAACCGTCAAGCCCAATCCTGTCAGCGACACTAGAAAGAGAGGATCGAGCTCATACGTGAAAACATAATAGGCAAAAAGAACCGGGAAGACCGCGAGCACAAGAATAAGTGAAACGGGAGCCAACCAGCTTCTCGATTTCAGTCTCAGCGGCGGAAGAGAGTAGGCGCAGCCCAAACTGATTCCAACTATCCACAGCAGCAGGAGAATGGGCTTCTGCTGAATGTACATGAATACGGCGACGAGTGCCAAAGTAAGAGCAAACTCGATGATTAGCACTTTCTTCAGTCTTTTTATGCCGAAAGAATTCGTTGCTTCGACGAGATTTTTCTTGCGTTCGTCCTTTGAATCGAGCTCGCGGTCCGAGAGCGTGTTGGCTTGCGCGCCGATGGCGGAGCTCAGGTTGATGACGGCGAAGGATAGGATTATCAGGATTGCCAGTTCGCTGATGCTTGTTGTCGGTGTTGCTCCCCAAGCGAGTCCCATGATGAGTGATCCCAGGTTTGGCAGTAGGAACTCTGCTCTGGAAATGGTGCCGAATGATTTTATGGTTCGGGACATGGCTTCTCTGTGAGTCGAATGGAATGGTTGAATAAAAGTGCGCGGTCTTTTTCTTGGAGAATTGTACTTGCAAGTGTTCGGGTTAGGGTTCCTTTTTGTCATTCGTTCATTTGAAACTGAAGCCTTTCTTCACTTTTTTGACTGTGGCTGTCAAGAGCTTGATGGCGTTGACGACATCATGAATGTCCAAGACCTCGTACGAGTGGGCGTATCTCGTCGGAATGGATACCACGCCGCTAGGAACGCCTTCTCTCGTCAAGTGAATCGTAGCGGCGTCAGTCGAGCCCCGCGGCAGGACTTCCATCTGGTACGGGATTTTCTCCTCCTCCGCCGTTGAAACTAGAAGCTCTCTCACTTTCAGATGAGATATTAAACCCAGCGAGCCGCCGCCCGTCATGTCCATGACTTTGATGGCTGGACCTGCGCCGAGCTTTGTAACTTGGTCTTTCTCGGCGACGCCTGGAATGTCTCCTGCAGATGTTATGTCGACGGCTATGGCCATGTTCGGCGCGATTTTATAGGCTGCAACCTGCGCTCCACGGCATCCGACCTCTTCTTGGACGTCTGCTACGCCGTACACGTTGGCTTGGAGTTTCTGTTTTGCGAGGTTCTTCATGGTTTGTATCACTACGCAGACGCCCACGCGGTCGTCGAACGCTTTGCTGGCGAGGATGCTTCCAGACCCGAGCGTTTTGAACGGACGTTCGAAAGTGACTGAATCTCCTATTCTGATGCCGAGCTTCTCGGCTTCGGCTCGGCTCTTGGCGCCCACGTCGATGAAGAATGTCTTCAGGTCAGGTATCTTGTTTGCTTCTTCAGGTGTTTCCGGAGGCTTGCATGACGTTAAGCCGCTGACTGCTCCTTTCTTAGAGTGGACGGTGACTGGTTGAGAGAACACGGAGCGTGGGAATACTCCGCCGATCCTTTCGAAGTGTAAGAAGCCTTTTTCGTCGATGTGTCTGATGATAAGCCCTATCTCGTCCATGTGTCCAGCGAGCATTATCTTGGGGGCGTCTTTCGCGCTGGCTTTTTTGAGGGATATCACGTTGCCGAAGTTGTCCGTCTCGATGGAGTCGGCGTGTTGTTCAAGCTCGTGGTATATGATTTTTCCAACGTTTGCCTCGTACCCGCTGACTCCGGGCGCTTCGGTCAAACGTTTCAAAAGATTCCTTATCTCGCTCTCCAAAGTGTTTCAACTCGTACATTGAGAACGCTGCAGTATGTTGCTGTGTCAATAAAAGATTTACGTACGATTCAGAAAAATGCATTGTCTGGAACGATGGACAGGGCGCGTGCGGCTAGATTCTCAGTTAGTAGACGTTTGTTGGGTGGGGATTTTGCTTTGTTTAACAACAACGGATCAGCACTTTGGCGAAGTGTTGGGCGGGCAAGGGGTTGTATTGGAAGGTGAGAGTCAATGAGGGCAAATGAAATGCTGCCAGAAACTGCTTTATATTGGTAGATGGCAACGTGCTTAGACATGGCGTCTGAAGTCAATAAGGCGCTGGCTCGTCGCTATTTTAAGGCTTACGGAACGGGAGATATCGATGCTGTGATGGAGTTCACAGGTCCCAACTACGTCCTTCACCCGGGAGGAGCGGCAGAGTCCATGAATTCGGAGGAAAGAAGGCGCGACGAGACGGTGTTCTTTTCGGCTTTCTCCAACATCCAAGCCATCGTGGAAGACCAGATTGCCGAAGGCGCCAAGGTCGCGAATCGCATAACGATGCATTGCATGCACACTGGCGAGTATCAGCGCATTCCTGCATCTGGAAAGCGAATTACCATCACTTACATCGATATCGTCCTCGTCAAGTCTGGAAAAATCGTTGAGGAATGGGTCGAGTTTGACCTGATGAGTATTCTTCGGCAAATCAAGGGAAACGTTGCGTAGCGAGGCTTCGAGGGTGATAGTTCATGAGAAGATCAGGGAAAAGTTCGAGACTATGCTGGTCAACGGGATAAAGAGACTGAGGCTGGGCGACGGGCTAGAACCCGACACTGACGTCGGTCCCCTCGTAAACAAGGCGGCGCAGGAGAAGAGCGCTAGATACGTCGAAATCGGAAAGAACGAGGGAGCAAAGCTTGTGATAGGCGGTCGCATTCCGGAGATGGAAGGTTTCTTCTTCGAACCCACCCTGTTCACGGACTGCGCGATAGACATGAGGATTGCGCAAGAGGAAATATTCGGCCCGGTGGTTTCGCTCATACAAGTGAAGAACTTCGACCAAGCAATTGACGTAATGAACTCAGTGGACTACGGCCTGAGCTCCTCGATTTACACACGAGACGTGAACAAGGCATTTGAAGCCATAGAAAGGATCGAGGCGGGGATAACCTACATCAATTCGAGCACCATAGGCGCTGAAGTTCATCTGCCCTTCGGCGGAATAAAGCACACGGGCATCGGAACGCGGGAAGCTGGAATAGAGGGCATAAATGAATTTTCCGAGATTAAGACTGTTTACGTCGATTACTCTGGAAAACTGCAGAAGGCTCAGATCGACATCGACTAAGACCTAACCAAAATGATTATCAACCGAACGAACGATGATTAACAGCGGTGATGAGTTTGAGTGCCAAGCACAGGATAATGAAGAAGAACTACGAAACCAAGATGCGGCTCAACAGCCGCGAACTGCCCCTGAACCATTTTGTTCAAGAAACCCTGGCAAACATGATGATAGGCATGTTGAAGACGCTGAAAGAGACAGAGGAACCTGTTAAGAGCATCGAGATCAAGATACAGAAACTCGCAAAACAAGTGGATGTGGACGCACACACGTACCCATAAACACACAAGTCTCGTCAGAAGTCAAGGCTCTTCCTCACCCATTTCTATCATCATGGGCGTCTGAAATCTTGCGTTAGACGTTGACGGAGACCTGTTCTCCTTCCACTTTCACTTGAAACGCTGGTTCGGGCTTCCTGGCAGGACCAGTCACGACATTACCGGTCTTAATGTTGAAGACTGACCCGTGGCACCAGCATCGAATGTTTTCGCCCTCAAGCTTGCCGTCAGAAAGCATGCAGTTCATGTGAGTGCAGCGATTCCCAATTGCGAGGAATTGGCCGTTCAGGTTGACGAGGAGAATTTCCTTGCCTCCAGCTTCGACGGGCTTCATCTCGCCCGGGTTTAGGTCTTTTACAGGGGCGACTTTCACAAACGTCAATGGTTCACCTCCCGACATCGGACTTATGGTTTCTGTAACGCTCGCCATAAAAGAGTTGCCGCTTCACCACTCGTCTTATATGCGGGCTTCCCGAGAAACCTAATGGCAAACGTTCTTTGGAGAGGGGGACGTGCGAATTGAACTTCAGCAAAATCTACAATCCAATGATGAAGGCGCTGCTGCGTTCGCCGTTACACGGCATGGTAAGCAACGGCATAATGCTCATCACCTTCCACGGCAGAAAGAGCGGCAAGGTGCACAGCACACCCGTCAACTATCTCCGCGAAGGCAACAACATCACCGTCTTCAGCCGTCGCGATCGCGTCTGGTGGAGAAACCTCAGAGGAGGCGCGGAAGTGACCGTGCTCTCTAGCCTTGTTGAGATACTCGAAGAGAAGGGAATCATAACGCAAGAGGAATATGAAAAGCGAATCAAAGAAAAAGTAAAAATCAAATAGACAAAGACGAAGATATTAAAAGCTCAAATTAATCAATAACATAGTATGGAATATAATGCAGTCTATGAAGGCGACAATCTCGAAGTAATGAGCAAGTTCGATAGCAAAAGCATTGACCTGATTTATGCAGACCCACCATTTTTTACAAACAAGCAGTTTGAGATCATTTGGCATGATGGAGCAGAAAAGAGAGCCTTTGAAGATAGATGGAAAGGTGGCATTGAGCATTATATTTCTTGGATGGAGCCAAGACTAGAAGCTTGTCACCGTCTACTCAAAGATTCAGGGTCATTCTTTCTCCACTGCGATTATCATGCTTCTGCACATCTGAGGGTGAAGCTAGACAGAATTTTCGGAGAGAATAATTTTCGGAATGAAATTGTCTGGAAGAGGAAAACTGGCAGAGGAGAAACACAGCACAAAAGTAATCAGTTTGGAGTATGCACCGATTTCATTCTGTTTTTTGCCAAATCAAAGGATTCAAAGTTCAATACGCAATTTGTTCCTGTTGATGAAGCAGACTCAGTCTACACGGAATATGTTGAATCTAACTTCAAATTTGTCGATAAGAATGGTCGAAAATACCGAAGTGCAGACCTTTCAAGTCCTTCACCACGCCCAAATCTGATGTATGTGTATAAGGGTTATGATCCACCAGCAAAAGGCTGGGCGGTAGAATTAGCCAAAATGGAACAATGGGATAAAGAAGGTAGGCTGATTTTTCCTGAGAATAAGAATGGTAGAATACGGAGAAAACTGTACTTAGATGAGCTTAAAGGGAAACCAGTTCAAAACTTGTGGGATGATATTCAGATGGTTTCTAGTCAATCAAGTGAACGGTTAGGTTATCCCACACAAAAACCTGTAGCCTTGTTAGAACGAATAATAAAAACTGCAACCGATGAAGGCGATATTGTTTTAGACCCATTTTGCGGTTGTGGAACTACTCTAGTAGCCGCTCAGAGACTTGGTAGAAAATGGGTCGGTATTGACGTTTCACCTACGGCTTGCAAGTTGATGAGAAGACGTATGCAGAAAGAGTTCAAAATGAACGTTCAATTAATACACGGTGCAGTTGACATGGATTATATCAAGAAGCTCGCACCTTTTGATTTTCAAAACTGGGTCATTGTTGACAAGTTTTTGGGTAAAGCTAGCATGCGGAAAAGTGGAGACATGGGAATAGATGGCTTTTCTCCAGAAGTGTTGGGTGGCTATCCTATTCAGGTTAAACAAAGTGAGGGTGTAGGTAGAAATATTGTGGACAATTTTGAGACAGCTATGCGTAGGATGAACAAGAAAAAAGGTTACATCGTAGCCTATTCCTTTGTGAAAGGTGCTTATGAGGAAGCAGCAAGAGCCAAAAACCAAGACGGGTTGGAAATCATTTTGCGCACTGTGCAAGAATTGATAGACGGAAAAGTGGAAGAGTCTCACGCATAACATTCATCACAAATAACTTAACAGTATCGATCCTCGAAAAGTTTAATATAAGAAAAGAAACAAACGCTCTACGTGATTATGGAAACGGGTGAAGAGTATGGCATCCAAGAAATTGTTAGAACTGCTAAACATGGCTATTGCCAGAGAACTGCAGGTTTCGATACAGTACATGTGGCAGCATGTTCAATGGAGCGGGGTTAAAGGCTTCGCCGTACAGGGGGAGCTGAAGCAAATAGCAATAACCGAGATGAAACACGCCGAAGCCATCGCTGAAAGGCTGTTTTATCTGGAAGGAACCCCCACAACAAAGCCTGAGCCGATTTTCGTCTGCAAAACATTGAAAGAAATGGTTCTGCGCGACATAAAAGACGAGGAAGGCGCCATAAAACTGTACAAGTTGATAATCGAGCAGACGCGCAAGGAAAAGGACCAGACCACCGAAATAATGTTCATGAACATTCTGAAGGACGAAGAAGAACATCACGACACGTTCACGACCCTGCTTGAAGACTTAGAATAGAACGCAGAAAACCTCACAACCTCACTTTTTCTCAATCCTCAGTTTTTCACTCTCATTTTTGCTATCTGACGCAAAATTAATCTTGCACAAAAACAACAAGATATCGGAGATTGAAGAAAATGGGTTTGGAAGAGACCGAGCCAACCTGCGAGAGATGCAGCAACCCCATGGATGACTGCAATTGTGTATGTCCCTACTGTGGCGAAACAGCCGGATGCGAATGCAGCATAGGCATCGACAAAGCCACAGGCGGATAGGCACAGTCCTTGTGCTTGAAAGAATTCATGGTGAAACAACTTGGTAAAAGAAGAACTGAACTGGATGGCGGGTGGACCGCAAGGAAGCGGTGTTGACTCCGCTGCGAACATTTTTGGAAGAGCCTGTGGTTACGGCGGTCTCTACGTTTACGGGAGGAGAGAATACCACTCTAACATCAAGGGACTTCACAGTTACTTCCACCTTCGAGTCTCGAAACACGAAGTCTTGTCGAACGTTAACGATGTGGATTTGCTCGCGGCTTTCGACGCCGAGACCGTCGTCAGACATGTGAGGGAAGTTGTTCCCGGCGGCGGAATAATAGTTGACAAGGACCAAGTCAACACGAAAATCTTCGACATACAGCCTCTGCCCTACGAGTTCAAAAATGAGTTCCGAGACTATCTCAAACAGAAGAGTTTGGGAGACAGTCTCACAGACCTTCTCGGCGACGCGAAGAAAATGCGCATCAGCGTTTTTGAGATTCCATACATGGAACTGCTGAAACAGGTTGGCAGCAAACTCGGCATCGGGCAGATGAGCAAAATCACAAGGATGATAAACGTCTTGACGCTGGGCATTTCTTTCGGCATACTCGACTACGACGCTACGCTTGTCGAGAAAGCGGTTAGAGCGATTTTTGCAGATAAGCCGAAGGTTGCAGACATGAACGTCGTGGCTCTGAACGTGGCGTTTGACTACGCTAAACAAGCCTTACCAGAGGGTTTTGGACATAAGCTCCAGAAAACCGAGACGAGCGAGGAGAGAATTTTCTTGTCCGGAAATCAAGCGGTTGCGCTGGGCAAGGTTCTTGGCGGTTGCAGGGTTCAAACGTACTATCCGATTACGCCTGCGGCAGACGAGAGCGAGTACATCGAGGCGCACGAGATCATCAAGACCACAACCGACGGCGGACAAGGAGCTGTTATCGTTCTTCAGACTGAGGATGAAATTGCGGCTGTTAACATGGCTTCGGGAGCGACTTTGACGGGCGCACGAGCAGCTACTTCGACGTCTGGACCTGGTTTTTCGTTGATGGTTGAGGGTTTGTCTTGGGCTGGAAACAACGAAGTGCCCGTAGTGATTACGTACTATCAGCGCGGAGCGCCTTCTACGGGTCTGCCTACTCGGCATGGACAGGACGACTTGAGGTTTGCCATTCACGCTGGTCACGGCGAGTTCGCACGCATCGTCCTCGCATCGGGAGACATTGAAGAGTGTTACTATGATGCCGCAACGGCTTTCAATTACGCGGAAAGGTTCCAGGTGCCTGTTATTCATCTTGTCGACAAAGCTCTAGGTAACAGTTCGCAGACTTATGCTGTCTTCAAGACTGACAAAACAAGAATCCAACGCGGTGACATTCTCGACGAAAAGGCGTTGGAGGGTCGCGAGTACAAGCGTTTCAGCTTCACGGAGAGTGGCGTTTCGCCGCGAGTTTTGCTTGGCACCAAAAACGGGGTTCACTGGTACACAGGTGATGAGCATAATGAGTTTGGTCACATAAGCGAGGAACCTCACAACCGCACAGCCATGGTGGAGAAGAGGATGAAGAAGCTGGCGACGATAGAGAAAGAAGTGCCCGTCGAGGAGAAGGTCAGTTTCTTCGGAGACAAGAACGCTGAAAACATTATTGTCAGCTGGGGTTCGCCGAAGGGAGCTATTCTTGAGGCGCTTGATACACTGTCGGGCGAAGGCTTCAAGCTGGGGTTTCTACAGATTCGCATGGTGCACCCGCTACCGAGCCAGTATGTGGCTAGTGTTCTTCAGAAGAAGAAGGTTATCGATGTCGAAATGAACTATTCTGGACAATTAGGCGGAATCATAAAGGAGAAAACGGGGGTTCCGATGGACTTCCACGTTTTGAAGTATAATGGGCGACCGATGACCACAACCGAAGTGCACGATGCGCTCAAGCTTATTCTAACTGGTAAAGCGCTCGAAAAAAGGCAGGTGTTAAACTATGGCTCTTAAAATGTCAGATTACAAAACAGACGTTTTCGTCGACTGGTGCCCCGGATGCGGAAACTTCGGGATACTCGTAGCTTTGCAGATGGCGCTCGCGGAACTCGGACTAGAGCCACATCGCGTCGTCTGCGTTTCTGGAATAGGCTGCTCTGGAAAACCGCCGCACTTCGTCAAGACTTACGGAGTCCACACTCTACATGGCAGGGTTCTACCGTTCGCGCAGGGAATCAAGATTGCCAACCCAGACCTCGAAGTGATAGCCATGGGAGGAGACGGAGACGGCTTGGGTATCGGCGCTGGGCACTTCGTGAACGCCGGAAGACGGAACATGGACATCGCGTATCTGATTCATGACAATGGTGTCTACGGTTTGACGAAGGGACAAGCCTCGCCAACGTTGGGGCTTGGTTTGCAGACAAAGTCTCTCCGGAAACCCAACATTAACGCGGCGATAAACCCGATTGCGCTGGCGCTCATAAGCGGCTACACGTTTGTGGCGAGAGCCTACGCCTACGACACGAAGCATTTGAAAGACATTATCAAGGAGGCGATTCAGCACAAGGGCTTGGCTTTCGTGGACGTTCTGCAGCCGTGTCCCACATACAACAACATCAACACCAAGGACTCGTACGGAGGCGAAGACCGAAAAGACCCGAAGACTGGCAAGCCCCAGCCCAGAGTGTACAAGCTGTCCGATCTCGGCTTTGACCCGGTCGTGCATGACCTAAAAGAGGACTATGCGAAGAAAGTGGCAGCGTTGGATAAGGCTCAAGAATGGGGCGACAAGATTCCCCTCGGAATCTTCTACAAGAACGAGCTGTTGCCAACCTTCCAAGACCGCTTCACTCAACGGATACCGTTCTACCCGAGTCGGCCACCCGCAAAACAGAAAATCAGCGACGAAAATGGTATGCCATCAGCGGAACTCGCCGAATTCTTCCAAGAACTAAAAACATCCTAATCCCAACAAGAGTTTCAGACATGAGCTTGCGAGAATACTGGAGCAAGAGAAAATTCGAGAGAACAACCGAACCGAAGGGCGAAGAGAAAATGACTGAAGGAACCATCTACCTCATTCAGAAACACGCGGCAACGCACCTCCATTACGACCTACGCTTGGAGATGGATGGAGTCTTGAAAAGCTGGGCAATTCCCAAGGAACCACCTCTCACACCTGGCATGCGCAGGCTGGCGGTACAAGTCGAAGACCATCCAATAGAATATGCGAAATTCGAGGGAACGATTCCTGAGGGCGAGTACGGCGCTGGAAAGGTCGAAATCTGGGACAAAGGCACCTACAAACTCGTAGACCGGAAGGAGAACAAGCTGATAGTGGACATAAATGGCAACAAGCTCAAGGGTGAATATGTCCTGGTAAGGTTTAAGGAACAGAAAAACTGGCTTTTCTTCAAAAAGAAATAGACAGGGTTTGTGAAGTTTGTCGCTGTAGGGCTTCTTTGCTTTGCGGCTGATTCGGCTATTCTTCTTCCGATTCTTCCTCTTCTGACTCTTCCTGTTCTTCCTCTGGTTCTTGAGGCGCTTCTGTCGCTTGTGCTTTGCCGACGACTTCGGCTTCTGCAGCCCTTCTGCCGACCCTCGTGATTCTTATTCTGACGTGGTCGCCGGGCTTCGCGTTCGGGATGAAGGTTACTAGGCCTTCTATGCGGGCTATTCCTTCTCCTCGGTGGCTTGTTTCTTTGATGTCGACTTCGTATTCTTTTCCGATTTCAACTGGTTTTGGTACGAATCTGGGTCCTGCTCTTCTGAATCCTCTTCTCGAATTGAAGTTTCTCCTTTCGCTCAACTTTCTTAACCTCGTTTACGTTTAAGCTATTTTTTCCGCGGTGGCGAATTTTTCGCCTACTGACACTATTCTAACTCTGAAGCGTTCGCCTATTTTGCTGTTGGGGACGAAAATCAGGTAGCTCTTTGTTCTGGCTACTCCGTCGCCTCTGCTTCCAATATCATCGATCACGACTTCCACTTCCTCATTTTCTTTGACGGGTGCTCCTTGGAAGAGTGGTCTGCTTGGACGGAATCTGCTTTTGCTTCCGAACCTTCTTGGCTTTCTTGGGGCGTTCCTTGTTTTCTCCGGGAGCCTTCGTGGCATGTCGCGTTTTCGTCCTGTTCGCGGAACCAGCCTTTCCATACAAAACTGGCGTTTTATACTCTTGTACACCAAGCTTCGTAGAGGCTAGTTACCATGCAGAAAGTCCTTCAGCCATATAAGTTTTACGAGCTATCTATTCATAACGCAAAGCCTCAACGGCGTCCAATTTAGCCGCCTTTCTAGCCGCGTACAAGCCGAAAACTATGCACACAATCATGGCGAAAGCGAAGCCTACTATCGTCCCTTCGGGCGAAAAGACGGGCGGATCCAAACCTCAGATGGAGTAATGTTGACTTCCCGCTACCTGACGGACCGAAGACCGTTAAGAATTCACCTTCTTGTGCGGCGAAGCTTATTCCCCGGAGCGCCGAAACGAGAATCCTGCCCCTTCTGTAAGCTTTCTTCACGTTATGAGCTTCAGGCAAAGTTTTATGGTGGAACCCGTTGGAACTCAAACGACATGAGTTGCTTATTTAACTTTTACTCGGGAGCGCGAATCGCAAATAGGAAACGTGAGCTATAACAGGAGCGGGGGCGCTGGAGCCAAGAAGAGCATCAAGATAAGGTAAAGTGCACAAACGGAAACTGACGCGAGAATACTTTTTATCCATGACAGTTCGAACATGAGACGAAGCGCGATTGCACACAATGCTCCGGTCCACACCCACGCCACCTTGTCGATGTACCACAACGCCTGATAGTAGGCGCTGACGGGTTGAAAAGCCTGAACTGAAGCGTTCTGCCACTCTCCCTCGACGCCTCCCAAGAACGCTAAAGGATACTGAATTGTCGGCGACGCGGCGTGCACTCCGGCGAAGACTGCTAATCGTATGAAGTAGACCATCATGATAAACCCAGCGACTATGAGGAGGGGCTTCCACGTTGTCTTCACCCCGAACATCTTGGGAACCAGATACAAAAGTCCGCCGAGAATGACCCATTGTATGGTGAACTGCATGAAAGCGTTAAGCATGGAATAAGGGTAGTCGAAGTTGATGAAAAGCGAGGAGAACCCGGCGACTTCAAGCCCAGACTTGTAAAGCCCGTGGAAAAACAGCCCGTCTATGAGCAATGTGATGTTCGAGTCGGGTGGCCAAGTAAACTCCAGTTCCAAGCCTATTACGTTGCTCCAGTCGCTACTGCCGATGGATTGCCATCCCGTGCTCTCTTGTCCTAGGGCGATGGTTAGGTTGTTCCATATTCCCGTTTGGTTCATCTGGCTAGTTATGTCTTGGTAGAAGGCGTCTTGCTGGGTCGTCGTGTTGAGATAGAGGCTAACGTTTGAAGGATTTGTCTGTGGGTCGGTCCACTTTGTCCTGAAAGACAGGCTCTTGTAGCCTTCTGGACCAGAACAGTTCACAGAAGTTGGAATGCTAAGTTGCGCCGAGATATCGGAGCCATTCAGGTCGAATTCTATGCTGTTCGTTCCGTAGTATTTGCCGCTTGCGTAGTCTTGGCCGTTCAGAGTCACTACGCCGTTAGAGCTCCAGTAAGTAGTGTTCTCTGTCCACTGGTCCAAACTGGCCAGCTGCGGAACTGTTTGGTCTATGTAACTTTTTGACAACAAAACGTAACCGAATCCGATGTTTGCAATGAGAAACAGGATCAATACTATGAGCGGTCCGATGTACCTTGGGTTTTGAGCTATCTCTTTGAGTGCTTTAAAAGGTGCGTAAATGACTCTGGGTACGTCCTTCACAGACATTTGTTTGAATCCCGCTGGTATGTTGTTGGTGGTGGATTATTAAAGCTTGTTTACATGCCGCTCTTCAATCGTCGATAGGTCGTGTAGTCTACGTATTCCAAGAAGGGATTTTCAGCTTGATACTTAACCGTGAGTTTTTGGCGTTTTCGTTTTTCCAGTATCTGATGCGTAGTAAGGAACGAGTAGGCGTCGCTTCCGGCTCCCGAACCGTAACTCACCATCAAAATGCGTTCCTCCGGTTTGGCTATATCCAGAACCGCTGCCAAGCCTACTGGCGAAGACCCGGAGTAGGTGTTGCCGAATTTTGCCACTTGGAGGGAAGGCAGATACTGTTCTTCCTTGAATCCGAGGTCCTTCGCAATCCTCACTGGAAACTGAACGTTAGGCTGGTGAGCTACGAAATAGTTGATGTCTCCGACTTGCAGGTTAAGCCGTTCCATCAGTTTCTTGGCTGCTTTACGGACGTGTTTGAAGTACGCTGGTTCTCCTGTAAAGCGTCCGCCGTGCATCGGATATGGTTCGCCGTCTCTTCTCCAAAAGTCAGGAGTGTCCGAAGTGCACGAGTACCAGCCTTCAATCTCCGCTATCACGTCTTTCTTTCCGAAGATGTAGGCGCATCCGCCGTATCCCACAAACAGGTCCAGCTCTCCGCCAGCACAGTCTCTCGGTGCTGCCTGAGAATTATCCGCGCCTATCACCATGGCATACTGAATGTTGGATTTTGGGTAACTGACGAGCGAAGCCGCATCCTTGAACATGCTCGTGGCAGCCTTGCACGCGAACTCCGTGTCCACGGCGTCGACACCCTGCATGTCCTCGTCTTCTTCGCCGAGCTTCAACACTTGGGCAACTTTGGAAGCGATTGGCTTCACAGCGTAAGGGTTGGATTCCGAGCCCACGTAAACCTTGCCGACTAGCGAATTGCTCACAGCAGCGTGCATAAGTGCCATCTTCCCCGCTTCAACAGCAGCCGTTATTGAATCTTCATCGATGAAAGGCACGGAGCGTTCGATGTGCTCTTCCTTTATCCTGAACTTTGAGGTGTACGCGCCATAGCTCACTATTCCGGGGTTATCGTATTCTTTGCTTGGCTTCACAGTCTCGTAACGCTGATACGGATAGTACTCATCGGCGAAGGTGAAAGCCAAGGAAATCGTCGGGACGACGTCGCAGGTCTCCACTGAGTAGCGTCTCCTAAACCTGGGAACAACCTCCCTGTCCTCAAGCGATGAAAAGTCAACTTCCTTTTCCAGCTGTGCCATCTGGTCCGTGAGTCTGCCGGGAACGCGTATCTTGCCGTTATGGAAGGAAACGATGCCGTAGATGAAGCTGCCCAGCTTAGTGAACTTGTTCGTCGGCTCATTCACCAACGTGCAGTATTCAAGTACGCCCTTATCATAGAATAAATCTATGTCAGCCATCTTTCCATAGCTTTTTCTTCCGCAAGCTCCACAGTAGTCTTTTATTTCGAAGTATTCTTTGCCGCAGAGTCCGCAACGTCTTCCCATCAGCCTGTCGCCGAGGTAAGAAACTCTTCTTTCAATCGGTTCACTACTCACTTTCAATCCCTTCCCAAAATACACACGTAACTCTTCGTTCCGAACCCTTCCAGCTCAAGCACACACCCGTACGTTGGTCCTGCGTCACTCTTAACTTGTCGCTCACCAGCCTCGCCCCGCAACTGCCTGAAGACTTCGAAGACCTGGGCACCTCCAGTCGCGCCCAACGGGTTTCCATCAGCCTTCAACCCTCCGTTCATGTTGACAAAAAGCTCTCTCCCATCAATCTCGTAGTAACCCTTGTACTCCTGGCAGCTCTCGTGTATGGTTCTCCAAGCCCTTCCTCGTTCGCAGAATCCCAGATCCTCCAAGGCGACCATTTCCATTACCGTAGACTGGTCGTAGACCTCGGCGACTCGTATGTCATGACGGTCTACTCCCGCCATTTTCAGGGCGTTCTTCATGGCAATTTCGCTTGCGAGAAAGTGGGTTACGTCATCCCTCGCCGGAAAAGTGAGGTAGTCCGTTGCTGAAGAAAAGCCGCGTATGAAAACGGGCTTGTCCGTGAGCTTCTTGGCGCATTCTTCGCTGGTGAGGATGAGGCTTGCAGCTCCGTCAGAAATCGGCGCGTAATCGTAAAGCCCCAAAGGTCTCTGCGCTTCCTTTCTAGCTTTTAGAACTTGCTCGACGGTTATTTTTCTCTGGTACTGTGCATACTCGTTCTTTGTAGCGTGCATATGATTCTTTACGGAGACATGCGCCAACGCAGCATTCAGTTTCTCGACGTCTCCGCCTCTTACGCCGTACTTCTTGATGTAGGCTCGGAGCATCAGCTCATGGTTAGCCTCAGGCGTGCACCCCGCATAATAGCTCCATGGGTCTTCCAGCAGCATCAAATCGTCGCGAATTTTATCCCACCGGTCTGTCATCTTCTCTATGCCGCCAACCAGAACCATGCTGTACCTGCCGGCTTGAATGGCGTTACATGCGCTGGACAGGGCTGAGCTGAAAGAACGGGTTACCTCCATCGGTACGTGAAGCTCAGTGAGTTCCGAGAGGAATCCCTCCTCAAGCCCGAGTTTGTTTGTTATCGGAAGAAAGTAGTCCGAAAGGTAGCAGGCTTCCAGATCTTTGCGTTCTATATTAGCTTCCACGGATGCCTTGAGCCATGCTTCTTCGATGAGCTTTTCCGGCTCTTTCTCGTAATGTTCTCCGAACTTCGTTCTTCCAACAGCAACAACGGCTGGACGGGTATACATAACGTTACCCTCTCCCTAATCGACTAGCAAATATCCCTTTCACATTCACTTTTAAGTGTTTGCCATTTTCGGCGCAAACGCCGTTTTCAAAGTCTCTATAGTGGGGAAACAACTTCTATGGTTTGACCATGTGAATGATCTTAAGCACTATTCCAGCCACGAAGAACCCGATGGCGAACTGCATGCAAAGCATGCTCAACCCCACGTACGGTCGGTCAGAATACATGATGATCTGGTATCCTAACACTGCTCCCCTGAAAATCTCCGGGAAGACCCCGATGCCAGTTATGTTTACAACCTCAATAACCGCCAGCGAAAATGCAAAGAGGATGATGGAAAGGCAGATCGAAATCGTTCCCACTCCGCCGAGTGAACGCAGGTTCCCGGATAAAAACCCAAGCTGGACAAACACCCCGAAAACAACGAACAAGATTCCGAAGAAAACGCTTCCCGCAGACAACCAAGACCCGGTCATGCTGAGCGTAAAAGCGCCCACAAGCAGCAGTATCGCGCCTATTGCGAACATGATTTTGCCTATGTAATCTCTGATGTAATCGAGAATTTCCAGACGGTTCATCAACAGATAAGAATCGCAGAACCTATATAAAATGTTGTTGAACGAAAACAGAAAAAGCAAACGTCACAACCATCATTATAAGACGTTTCCCTAGACCGCGTCTGCACGGCGAAACGCAGCATTCGCTTGAGAGCTTCACGTTCGACCGCGAACGCCAGTTGTCCAGAGAAAAAATAATTAGTCGGGTCGCACACAAATAGCCGTTCCGAGATGGGGATAGGCCGATGAAGTCCTGTCCATCTGGAGTGTTCATTTGTCTTGGACCCGAAAAAGACCACGGCGCTTCTGGGAATAGCCTTCATAGTTTTCTTGGCGCTGTCGTATTTCGAGAATCTGTTCTTCTTCGGTCTTCTGGGTGAGTTTCTCCGCAACCCGTTCGTAGCTGTGGCTACGCTTTTCGTTCACAACCTGCTCGTGGTCTCGCTGATACTGCTGGGAATGACGTTCTATGTGCGCCTGGTCGTTCTGGACTTCTTCAAAAGAGAAAAGTACGGGCACATCGTTCTGGAACATCCGAGACCCTTCGCCGTAACTTTCACAGTCATGATTCTTCTGCTCAGCATAGTGCGCTCAAGCATTCTACTGTACGGGAGATTCAGCCTCGAGGACCTGCCGACGATGTTGCTGATAAGCATGCCAATCGGCATCATCGAGGGATACGGGATGTACCTGACCATAAGCAAGACGTTGGGCAGAACGATGTCCACAAAAGACCTAGTATTCATCTACTGCATATTCTTCATCGCCGCCATAATAGAAGTCGGCTTCATCAACCTACTCGTAACCGTAACCGCAACATAATACGCCGTCTAGGGAGGGTTCAGCACTTCAGTCTTCTTCAGCTTTTCCGTCAACTCTTTCATAAGCTTTCTCACCATGGGACTTAGCTGTACGGGGTAGCAAGGGGCGTTTTTCAATTTCTTGTATTTATTAGGTAATTTCGCTATGTTTTCCGAGGCTCTCGTTCTGATTTCTTCGAGAGACGGGAGGTCGCATGTGATCTTGCCCTTTTCCATCACCTTTGCGAGCAGAGGCGTCCCTCGTGTCTTCTCGCCTTCTAAAGCTATGACATCTTTCACGAAACGACCTTTTTCGCTCTTGATTCGGAACACCTGTTTCCTTCCTGGCAACGTGACCTTGCCTTTGCTGAGTTTCATTATCGGCGAAAACTTGCCGTCTTCGTTCATTTTTTCGCTCAGCTTGTAGATGACATCGATGTAGGGTCTATCTTCCGAAGTGCCCATTCTGGTGCCCACGCCGAAAGCGTCGATTCTCGCGCCTTTCCTCAGCAGTTCTTCTATCTTGTACTCGTCCAAGTCGCCGCTCGCAAAAATACCCACGTAATCTAAGCCTTTCTCATCCAACAACACCCTCACTTTCTTGCTCAGTTCCGCCAAGTCTCCGCTGTCCAGCCTCACGGCGCGCAGTTTGAACCCTTTTTCTTCCAGTTCCTTCGATACAATCGCGGCTTTTTCCGCGCCCGCAATGTCGTCGAACGTGTCGATCAGAAGCGTTGACTTGTCCGGGAAGGTTTTGACGAAAGCCCTGAAGGCGTCTATCTCCTTGTCGAAAAGCATCACGAACGAGTGAGCCATCGTGCCGAAAACGGGAATCCCGTATTTCATTCCTGCGAGCACGTTAGACGTTCCGGTGCATCCCGCTAAGTACGTGCATCTTGCCACTTTCATTCCCGCGTCCGTGCCGTGCTCTCTTCTCAATCCGAACTCGATAATCGATTTCCCCTTCGCGGCGCACACGACCCTTGAGGCTTTGGTGGCGATTGTCGTCTGAAGGTTAACGGTGTTAAGGAGGAAAGACTCCACCAGCTGAGCTTCTATAATCGGCGCCGTAATCCTGATCACGGGTTCCTCTGGAAACACGACCGTGCCTTCGGGAACAGCCCGCACATCTCCCGTGAACTTGAATTTTCTCAGGTAATCCAAGAAGTCCTGCTTGAACCCCTGCTTTTTCAGGAAAGAGACGTGTTCGTCGTTGAACCTTGCTTTTTCGAGGAATAGGAGCGCTTGTTCTAGACCGGCGAACAGGAAGTAGGAGCGGTTCGAGGGCAGTTTTCTTATGAAGAGGTCGAACGTTGCGGGTTCGAATTTTCCGTTGTCGAAGTAGCTTGCGCACATCGTGAGCTCGTAGAGGTCGGTGAGCATGCTCATGTTTTCTTCGTTGACGAAGTCCAGCGAGAATGGCATGTGGTGTATTTGGTTGTGCGGAAATTATATCCCTTTCTGAAGCCTAGCTGCGTTCTAGGGCCACAAATGATGGTTAATTGTCATGGGAACGAAGGAGTGTGTGCTTTCGAAAAGTTCAAGAACTTCGCGGCTCAACAAGAGCTGAGGAGGATTGTTTGAAGATTCTGGTTGTGTATGACACGGTTTCCATGAAGAGAAACACGGAGAAAGTTGCACAGGCAATCAGTGACGTTCTTAAAGAAAAAGGGCTTGATGTTGACTGTTTGTACGTTAAGGATGTTGACCCGGCAAGCGTGAAGAACTATGATTGCGTCTTGGCTGGAGGGCCTACTCAGGCGTTCAGGATGACACCGCCTATCGCGCAATTTCTGGACGGGTTTGCCGAAGGCGAGTTTTCTGGGAAACTTGCCGCGGCGTTTGACACGCAGCTGCAGAGCAGACTCAGTGGAAGCGCGGCGAAGGGGATAGAGAAAAAGCTCGAAAAGCTCGGTTTCAGAATAGTCATGCCGCCGTTGGTCGCTTACGTGGAAGGCAAGATGAACGAGATGCAGCTGAAAGAGGGAGAACTGGAGAAAACGAAGAAATACGCGGAAGACTTAGCAAGCAAACTGCATGCATAAGCACTTCAGACTCTCTCGGCTTATTGTTCTTCGCTGTTTAGACGGCAGTCGTGTACATTAATGCCCTCTGGTACTTACTCTTAGCACTGAAAAAGAGGGATGTGTGAAGTTGCCGTTAACCTGGGAACGGGCATGTTTGGGTTGGGCATCCGCCAGCGTATTCTGATTCTGCCCTGACGAATTTTGTCTCTGCCGTTTTGATTTCTCCGATGTACAGCACCTGCTCGGGTTTGCTGCCGTAACGGAACACTGTGACTCCCTTGCACTTCAGCTTAAAAGCCATGTCATAGATGCGTCTAACATCGTCAGCAGTGGAGTCTGTGGGCAGGTTGACGGTTTTTGAAACGGCGTTATCCGTATATTTCTGAAAGGCAGCTTGCATTCTCACATGCCACTCAGGCTCGATATCTAGCGCTGTGACGAACAGTCTCTTCACGTCGTCGGGTACTTTGTCAATTTTCTGAACTGACCCCGTCTTCGCGATCTGTTCCAGAATCTGGGCGTCATAGAACCCTCTTTCCTTAGCCACCGTCTCGAATAACGGGTTGGTCTCGAAAAGCCTGGTGCCGCTGAGTACGTTTCGCATGAAGGATATGGCGAACAGCGGCTCGATTCCTGAGGAGCAACCAGCAATTATGCTTATGCTTCCCGTGGGCGCGATTGTCGTCACCGTGGCGTTGCGGAAAGCCTTGTACTTGTTCTTCCATATGCTCTTTTCGAAGTTCGGGAAGCTCCCTCTTTCTTCAGCTAGCTCCACATCTTTTTTGTGGGATTCTTCTTCCAAGAACTTCATGAGTCTGTCGCCCATTTCGAGAGCCTGCTCCGAATCATAAGGAATGTGCAGCTTGATGAGCATGTCGGCGAAGCCCATTATGCCCAGGCCTATTTTTCTGTTGGCTCTTGTGATTGCTGCTGTCTGCCTGAGGGGATACTTGTTGGCGTCAACGACGTTGTCCAAGAAGTGTGTGCAGTTTCCGATGGCTTCTCTGAGTCGTTCCCAGTTTATCTTTCCGTCTTCAACAAACCTTGAGACATTAATCGACCCCAAATTGCATGACTCGTAAGGCAGTAGGGGCTGTTCGCCGCAGGGGTTGGTTGACTGTATGCTTCCGACTTCGGGGGTTGGATTGTGCCTGTTAATCTCATCGATGAAAACTACGCCAGGGTCTCCGCTTGCCCACGCGGACCTTGCCATCTCGTTCCAAACTTCTTTAGCCCTAAGCTTGCCCGTTTTCTCTTTGTCTCTCGGGTTGACCAGCCAGTATTCGCCGTCTTCCTCGACGGCTTTCATGAATTCGTCCGTTGCGGCGACTGAAATGTTGAAATTGCTCAGGAACCCAGGCTGCTGCTTGCACGTGATGAATTCCTTGATGTCAGGGTGGTCTACCCTCAGGATTCCCATCATCGCTCCGCGTCTCTTGCCGCCAGCTTTTATGACTTCTGTGGCCGTGTCGAAGACACGCATGAAACTGACGGGTCCTGATGCGATGCCTTTCGTGGACATGACGATGTCGCCTTTTGGTCTCAACCCTGAAAAGTCGAAGCCCACTCCTCCACCGCTCTTTTCTATCAGAGCCGTGTTCCTCACAGCGGTGAAAATGCCCTCCAATGAATCACCAACGGGTATGACGAAGCAGGCTGACAACTGGCCAAGCCTCGTTCCTGCGTTGAACAGTGTGGGCGAGTTTGGGATGAATTCGAGTCTTGCCATGTGGTCGAAGAAGGTTTTCTCACCTATCTTCGGGTCCTTGCCGTATTTCTTGTCGACGATTGATATGGCTCTGGCGATTCGTGTGAACATCTGCTGAGGAGTCTCTATGATTTTCTCGGTCTGGTCTTTCAGGAGGTATCTTCTGTTGAGCACTTCCAGGGCGTTGACGGTCAGTTTGGGCTGGATGGCGAACTTCTGCTCCATCAGCCTGATTTCTTCCTTCTTCTTCCTGAAGTCCTGATATTCCTGCGCTACTTTCTCGTAGCCTCTCTTCTTCAGCACGTCAATCACAATGTCTTGGGCGTCCTCAACCGAAGGCACTGCTTCCCTGAATTTCTGTTCCAGAAGCCCCACAACTTCATTCGTCAGAGCCTGTGCTCTCTCCCCATCCTTAAGCTCAACGGCAATCAAAGCCTTGTGAATGGCGTTCTTGATTCTTGAAGCGTCAAAATCGGCGATTCTTCCGTCTCGCTTCCTTATCTTGGCAATAGCCATGTTAGGTCAATCCGATTTTGCACGAATTTCAATATAAACCTTTGATGTCTCATCGTTGCAACATGCTTTTGGGTCTCAGTTTTCAATGTTAAGAACATTTTTAGCTTGAGGAATCTGTAGATTCACCCATGAAGAGAATAATTGTCGCCTTTGGTACTTTGCTCGTAGTCGCAGACTGGGTCGATTGGAATTGAGGACAGCCTCTAACATTAGAATCATCGACATCACCAGAAGCAGAGAATGGCAAAAGTACCTTTACAAGTGTCTCGCGCCAATGCCCTACAGAAAATACAGTAACAGACAAGAATACTTGCAGAAAGCGATTCCAGAAGGATTCCACAAGAAAATCTTGACCATTGATGGCGAAGTCGTCGGCTCGATAGAATACGCACCTGCTCCAGCATCCGGCTATCCAATAACGGGCGACAACCTGATCGTTATGAATTGCGTTTGGGTTTTGAGAAAAGCAAAAGGACGCAATTTCGGGAAACTGCTCGTCGAAGACATGACCAAAAGTGAAGGAGCCACCGGTGGTTTCGCAACAATAGCCCTGGAAAACCATTGGAGCCCATGGTTCAGAAAGAACCAAATAGAAAAGCTAGGCTTTAAGCCGCTAGGTTCATTCAGGGTTACTCACAAGACAAAACACAAGGATCAATCCTTCAAGGTGTATCTCATGTGGATGCCAGCAACCGAAACTTCAAAACCACCCACATGGAACAAACAACAGCTCCTGAGAGGCGAAACTTTCTGCATTGCCCACCCCTTGTATCGTCCGAAAACGTGTAAAGAAGCGATTCTTAAGGCGAAATAGAACTATTTTGAAGCGCAATTACGGTCTTGGACATTTTCCACAGTGGAAATCGACTCTAAGAAAACTGAAGCTTAAGGTCTAATTCAGCTTGAACCCTTCATTCTAACCGCCGTTTCAAGCTATAAATAGGGGGGTCTAAACTTTTTTCACAGCGCAAGAGCCGCCAAACTTTTGCGACTAGCCTGAAATCTTCTCGTTGATGGCTATGTTTCTCTTCTCCAACTCTCGCCGGAACTCTCTGTAAATTCTCTCATCCCTGCCCAGCACTTCTGGAGGAACAACACCCTTCACCTTAACGACCTTCCTAGCAATCAACTGCGCCACAACCGAAGCGCAGGATCCCGTAGTTCTCGCCATCGCAGTAGTGTTGCGCTTGTCGTCGTAAAGGTCCAACAGATGATAAGCATAGCTTGTGCGCTTGCCTTCTCTGAAACCAGAAACCTCCACCCTCAACGCCACAACATCCCTTATTCCGGGTTTCCGAAGCCTCTGTTCAAAGAGCCTAGCTGTGAGTTTCCTGGGTGCAAGCTTAGCACCGTCTACGTCCACCTGTCTCTCGTCGAAGAACCCCAAATCCCTGAGCAACCCTATCTTCTCCACATGTCCCTGATACCGCAACGTTTTCTCCCACATATCCCCAACGTTCTTCATCGTTTCCAACAGCGTCCTAAGCCCATCCGTATAGAAAGCCTCAAGCTTCCCAACACCCGGAAAAACAACCTCCTCAACACCCGTAAGCGCTTCCACCTCAACAACCTTGCCCTTCCTAACAATTCTCGCTTTTCTGGTGTACTCGTCAATGAGGCTTTCAGGAGACCACGTGATAGTATAGCCCAAAGGCGGAACAGGCTTTTCAGGCAAACCGCCAACCATTATGCCGATGCAGCCCACTTTATCGAGCTTTGACACAGCGTGACCCACGAGAAAATTGCTTATTCCCGGCGCAAGTCCGCAATCGGGAACAACCGTCACGTCCGCCTTAGCTGCTTCATCGTTCAATGTTAGCGGGTTCTCTTCCATGTAAGAAACATCAACCAAATCCTTCCCAGCGTCGATACACGCTTCAGTCAGGCGAAAGCCCAGGTCTCCAGGCAGAAACCCCAAGATAACGTCGAAACCTTCGAGTGAATCGACCAGTTCCGCATGGTTCATCGCGTTCACCTGCACCCACGAGACGTTGCTCCTCCCTATTCTTTCGGCAACGCTTTTCGCCTTGGCTTCGTCCTTGTCGGCGACAACAACTTCGAGAGAACTCATGCTTACGGCAAGGTCTTCGGCAGCGACTGAACCGATGTTTCCGCAACCCATCACGAGCGCTTTCATACTGCCTAATTCATGAGCTGAAGCTAGTTAAAACCTTCCCAGAACAATGCAGATCAAGTGCAGAGAAGCATATTCTGATTATTGACGCGTGATTTGAAAGTCTTATATATTCCCGTGGTTATTGTAAGGTTTGAGGATCATGGCTGAAATCTGTTCAACATGCGGGCTTCCCAAAGACTTGTGCGTTTGCAGCGAAATCGAGAAAGAACAACAAAGAATCCGCATACGCCTCGAAACACGAAAATTTGGCAGACCAACAACCATAGTAGACGGACTGAACGACAAAAACAGCAACCTCGCCAGCCTAGCACAAAAACTCAAGGGTCTGTGCGCGTGCGGAGGAACAGCTAAGAACGGACAGATAATGCTTCAAGGCGACCACCGCGAGAGAGTCTGCGAATACCTAGTAAAGCTCGGATACCCACAGGAAAACATCGAAGTCCAATAGTTACGCCGCGTTCGAAGGAGAAAGCCCAAGATGAAACTGCTACAGGACATCCGCGAAGTATTGGGAACACTGAAACATCGTGCTCCCTCGAAAAAATACTGCCCACGATGCGGAAGCCCTAAAATCCGGCTTTTCAGCGGCTTGAGCTATTGGCTGACTGCCAAGAATTACGTGTGCGAAGACTGCGGTTATCACGGTCCCGTTGTTATGGAGCTTGAAAAAGAAGAAGAAAGTGAAGAAGGTTAGCGCGGTACTATTGTGAGTTTGGGTTGTTCTTCTTTGCTGGCGTAGCAGGCGAGTGCTAGGGCGAAGAGTTGGTCGTCGTGTCTTCGTGGTGGGTGCCAGAATTTTAGGTTGATGTGGGCTTGTGCTTTTTTGGGTTGTTGGTATTCGTATTGTTGCTCGTTTATTTGGGTGATTAGCTGTGTGTCGTCTGGTAGTAGGGCGAGTTTCTGTTGTTCCATCAGGAGTTTTAGTTGGGTGAGTATTTCTTGTTTCCAGCGGTCTGTTAGGAATAAGCCTTGAACGTTGTGGATTCCTGTTTCTTCTATTTCGTCGACTATTACGTCGCCTACTCCTGTTTTGTCGACGAGGATTGTGGTGAAGTTGAAGATTTGGTTTGCTCGTGCTGTGTGTCCTATGATGTCTGGGTATGGTGTTTCCAGTGGGAATTGGTGTTTGTAGACGAGTTTGTGTTTGTTGTTGATTTTTTGTATGACGGCTAGGACGGTGTGGTCTATTTGTTTTCCGATGTCTAGTCCTGCGTAGAATGTTCCGTAGAGGTTGGCTGGGTTTATGTTTTCTAGGTTGTCGTGGTAGTGGTGTGGTGTGTCTGGGTCGCTTAGGGTTGGGTCTAGGCAGTTTATGATTAGGTTCATGGGGTAGAAGGCGTTTTGGATTTCTGTCCATTGGGCTTCTACTTCGCGTTGCCATTCTTCTTGGGTCATGTCTTGTTTCCATTCGTCCAGGTGTTCTTTGTTGACGAGTGGGCTTGTGTATGATGGGTAGTGGTGGACGCTGTAGCGTTTGGTGTCTGTGAATGCTTTGTGGAGGATGTGGTCGGAGCTTTTTGGTGTTCCGCAGATGACGAGGTGGCTGTTTGGTTTTGTTAGCATCAGCATGATTTCGCTGGTTATCATTTCAGTTGGGACTATGCTTGCTTCATCGATGAAAACCCAATCTGGATGAAAACCCCGTAATTTATCAGGCGAACAAGGTAGCGCCACGAGTCTGCCGCCTAGCGGAGGTTTGAGGCGTATGGTTGTGCGTGTGGTGCCCGGGTGTTTTATCATCTCTCGCATGAGAGGGTTAGACTGTATAGTGTGGTAGCAGTAGTCGAACATTATCATGCTTTGGCGTTGGGTACTGGATATGATGAGGGATTCGATTTTGGGTTTGGTGTAGATGAGCCACAGGTTTTTGCAGCTGAAAACGAGTGATTTGCCCCAGCCACGACCGCAGACTGCTACTTGGCGTGGGTGTGTGTCTCGTAGGAGTTTTTGGTGTTCCGGTGCGTTTGTGAGCCATTTGTCGTTGCACATTAGGACTGCGAAGAACACTGGGTCGTCGATTAGTCTCTGTCTGACTCTTTCGTCGCGGATGACTTCTTTGAGGGCTTTTGGGCGTGAGATTAGTTGTTCAGATAATGAGGCTGTGAAGTTCATGTCGGTGAGGAGGCGGTTTATGAATTCTTTGAATTCTTCCTTCTCCAAACGTGGACTCTCCGCATGACAGTTCGTCGTAGTATTTTGGGGATTTTGGCTAGGAGAGTGCCTAAGTCTTCGTCTTCGAGTTGTTTCTCTCCTTGGCTGGCGAGAAGCTTGTTTAAAACGCCTATCGTGTCGGCCAAGGTTTTAGCCCAACGCCTCTTCTCCTCAGACGTTAGCATCGGGTCCTGCATGTAGGCTTTTGCTTCGTCAATGATTTTCCAGAGTATCTGTGTAGCTTCTTCAATAGTGCGCCCACCAGTAGACATGATGATGTGTCCCACGGTCTCAGTCCTCCATTGAAGCAACTGAAATGTGAACTTTCTGATTATTGTCGAAAGATTCTATCCGCCAAAAGTCAATAAAAAATGGGTGTTAGAAGTTTTATTAGTATGAGAAACAATATTATCTACCATGGGCTCTGGTTATGTATTCCTTTGCTGTAGTCTGTTTCATAAGGGTTCGCGAAACATCAGGGGCAATTTCCTAGTAGGACAAGATCATGAAACGCGATTCGATAACGAACACCCAATGAAGTGGTCTAATGTCTGTGAACTCAAACAAACCAAATAGATGGAAAGCAGACATTAGTAAATCCGTTGATTTCTACAACGATTGGTTTATGAATTTTGCTCCCAAAGCTTATCGAGATACGCGCATTGAGTCCACTAAGCAAGTGCAGGAAGCACTGAATCGGTCTGCCAATCTCACGAATGTTACGCCTAGGGTGCTGCAGGAGAATCCAAAGATGCTGGAAATGCTCCGCATGGCGACGGCTCCACCGATCGCTCGCGACAGGCTCATCGGTTTGGCGGGTGTATCAAAAGGCTTGGTGGTGAGTATGGAAGTCAAAGGGAGAATCTCGCCACAGATGACGGATGCAATAGTCGGTGTGCAACTCCAGAAGATCAGCAGTTTGATCATGAGGCTTGCCGACAAAGATATCTTTCCATGGCTTGAAACAGGAGCTATACCTAGTGAAGAAGAGGTTCATCGGGCAGCGACAATTGTCGCTGATCGTTTGTGTGGTGCTCAATCCGACCCCATTATACGAAATGCGCAAGAAAAACGTCAACTTGATTCTCTGAAGAAATGGCTAGAGCACCGCGGGTACTCTTATGTCGAAACGTCAAAGTCCAAGTTCAACGAAATGAAGCCTGAAACTTTCACCTTTCACCTCAGCATACGAGTAACACTAACTGGAGAAAAACAGATCAATATTCCAGTAGACACTGTAATCATGCCTAAACGAGCCAAGACTGGCAGTTTACCATTAATGATCGAAGCGAAATCAGCTGGAGACTTCACCAATCCCAACAAGCGCAGAAAGGAAGAAGCAACTAAGATTTCTCAGTTGCAGACCACGTACGGAAGAAGTGTTCGTTATATTCTGTTTTTATGTGGCTACTTCGACTCAGGATATCTAGGATACGAGGCTGCTGAGGGTATTGATTGGGTGTGGGAGCACAGAATAGACGACCTATCTGAGTTTGGTGTGTAATTATGGTTTCAACTGATCTGATCGAGCGTTCCCGTCAGAAGATTCAGGAAAATTTAGACGCTGCAAAGGTGCGCGATGCGCGTAGAAAACTCGGTCAGTTCGCTACACCCACCTCCTTGGCAATGGAGATGCTGCAATATGCTCAACCTTTTTTGTCTCAATCTGAAATCCGCTTCCTTGATCCAGCTTTCGGTACTGGAGTGTTTTATTCAGCCCTCTTGCAAGTTTTCTCTCAGAATAGTATTGGAAAAGCAGTTGGTTTTGAAATAGATGAAGCCTATTGGCGCGCTGCTAAAGACATCTGGAATCGCGAATCACTGCTGGAACTCCAACTTGCCGATTTTACTCGTGCTTCTCCACCTAAGTCCGAGCGGGAAAAGTTCAATCTGATTATCTGCAACCCACCTTATGTCCGTCATCACAATCTGACAAGCAATGAGAAACGCCGACTCGCAGATTTGGTAAACCAAACTACGGGCATCAAACCCAGCGGATATTCGGGGTTGTATTGTTATTTCTTGATGCTTTCACATTGTTGGATGACGACGAATGGTCTGGCTGGATGGTTGATTCCTAGCGAATTCATGGATGTAAACTATGGGAGGCTGGTGAAAGAGTACCTGCTGAATCATGTAACCCTCTTACGCATACACCGATTCAATCCTTCTGATGTCCAATTCAATGATGCACTGGTTTCGTCTGCAGTTGTCTGGTTAGAAAAAAGGAGCCCGCCTCCTGATCATGCTGTTGAGTTCACCTATGGCGGCACGCTACTTAGACCAGTTACTTCAAAGCGTATTTCCATCGTAAGATTGAAACAGCTTCCAAAATGGTCACGCCTTCCAGTCATTTCTTATGATCAGGAGTCGGATCAGATACCTACGAGACTTAGAGATTTTTTCACCATCAAACGCGGAATAGCTACGGGCGCCAATAGCTTTTTCGTGTTGACGGAAGAGGCAGCGGCAAAACTTCAAATTCCAGTTGAGTGTTTGAAGCCAGTTCTCCCGCCGCCTAGATGCCTTAACGTAGACAAAGTTGAAGCTGATCGTGAAGGAAATCCTGTCTTGGACCAGAAATCAGTGCTCGTCTCCTGCGGCCTACCTGAGGAAATCATAAGGAAGGTCTATCCCGCGCTCTGGAATTACTTGCAGCAAGGTGTTGAACAAAAATTCAATGAACGTTACATCTGTAGGCATCGTTCGCCTTGGTATTCTCAGGAATACCGTCCACCCGCACCGCTTCTCTTTAACATAATGGGCCGACCTAACAACATGAAACGAAAACCATATCGTTTCGTCCTTAACAGGTCCTTGGCTACGGCTACAAACGTCTATCTCATGTTGTATCCTAAGTCTAATCTCCAAGAATTGCTGGGAAGAGACCCACACTTGCTAGAGAGTGTTTGGAAAGTGCTTAACGAAATACCGCTTTGTGACCTACTTAAAGAAGGACGCGTCTACGGTGGCGGTTTGTACAAGTTGGAACCCAGAGAGCTGGGCAACGTAGCTTCGGGCGAGTTGCTGGAGTTGCTCACGAGGTCTCAGAAGGGCAGACTGTCCAGAACGACATTCGGAGACAGTATCAGCTGAGACGTGCAATGAGAAGAAGCACTCAGTCTAAGAGCAGCGCAGGTTTCCAGAAAGCCATTTCGCTGTTCATTGTCCAGAATGCGGTTCAACATTCACAGACAGAAGATGTCCGAGATACTGAAATATGTCATGCTACAGCTAGGCTTTATGAATTATCAAGAACCCTTTCGATTCCATCATTTTCAGTCTGTGTTTTTCAACGATAGACTTGATGCATTTCCTAGACAATTCGTCAAGAATGGACACATCGAAACGCAATTTACAACCTTCTGCGGACGCATCATAAAGTGCAGAACTAGGAATGTCTATTGCTTCAAACAGGCCTTCTTTCGGTTTCTTGAAAGAACACGTTGAGGAAATTTCCAGAAATAGGTCAACTGCATCTTTAAACTTCATTCTTTCACTTCAAAACTCTCTATCTCGTAGACACGATAAAAACTCTGCTGTTTAGCCATCCTCTCTCTTTCATTCTCTTTTCGAAACTTTCAGTCAACTCTCTTGATTTCTCATAACCTACGACAACGATGACTTTCTCAAGTTGCTTGAGATATTTATCTACTTGTCCGTATAGTCTGTCAAAATCGCTACGGTTGGGTTGATACTTTATCTCGATTCCAATATCGCCTATCTGAGCATCTACGTTCTCATAGGTATTTCTCGTAGAAATGTCCGGATAGAATGCGTAAAGGTAACTAATAACCATGCTGTCAAGGTCTTTCTCAGACTTAGGCATCTTGCGAGTCGTGAATTTCTTAATTCTGCTGAGTATTTCGCCACTTTCAGCACTTGCCTTTTCAATTCTTCTTCTAGGTTTCTCCTCTTCGGTTTCTTTCTCTGTGGTTTCGCCTAGACTCACTAGTTTGATGCTATTCCGAGCGGTGTCATCCCTAATCATCGCCTTTCGCAAATCCTTGAAGAGTTTTTCGTCAGCACAACCAGAAGAAAGTAAGAAACCTCTGTCACCATCGCTAGGGTCTAGGTTCTTGTCCTCGTAGAATTTTCCGTAGTCTTTGAAAAATTCACGAAAGCTGTCAGTCGAAACATCTCCGTCAACATAATAGAGATAAACGACTACATCCGTGCCTAGAAAACCGCCTTTCTTCAAAAGGACTGTTCTTGAACCATGTTTTAGCGTCCGTTTCTGCTCGACCTTGAAACCCTTCTTTTCATATTTCAAAATTTCCTTCTGAAGAATGTCCATGCAGACCCTCTATTACGAACATGTCATTTTGTTTTTAACCTTTTTCCAATACATCATAGGTCATAAGTTCAAGGCAGACGAAGACACTGCAAAGGCGAATGAATGCTCTTCTCAAGAAACCCATGCACATCAAAAACGTCACAAACCCACCCGTCACAAATGACCCAATCAGAGCATATTTGGCCTCTAATAGAGGGGCCTAGTGGCGTTGCGCACACACGCACACATACAAAAAAGAGATAGTGAAGAAGACATTCAGCCTTAGTCTGGCAGTTCCAGGTTAAGCTGCTTCTTCAAAGTTTTATAGCGGTTCCTCACGGTGACTTCAGTAACCCCAGCTGCTTCAGCAATGTCCTTCTGCGTCTTCTTCTCGTTATTCTGCAAACACGCGATATACAACGACGCAGCAGCAAGTCCCATAGGGTCCTTCCCCGCAGCAGCACGCCTCTTCTTAGCCTCCCTCAGAATTGCTATGGCAACTCCCTGCGTCCTACCCGAAATCCCCGTTCTCTCGGCAATCTTCGAAATGTACGTCAACGGATCAGCAATAGGCATCTGCACATCAAGCTCACGAAGCAACAGCCTATAGCAACGTGCAACATCCTTCTTATCGACCAAACTCGCCTCAGCAATCTCACGAAGCGTCCGCGGCGTTCCGGTCCCACGACAAGCCGCATACAGCGCAGCCGCAGCAATCGCAGCGATCGACCTGCCACGCACCAGACCTTTGTCCAGAGCTTTACGATAAATCACCGCTGCCTTTTCTTTAATTGGCGGTGGAATGTAGACCTTGTCTGATAAACGATCAAGCTCAGCCATTGCCTGAGCCAGGTTTCTGTCGATAGAAGAGTGGACTCTTGAGCGGATTTGCCATTTTCTCAAACGCCACATCTGCAAGCGCGTGGACAGCGGAAGCTTCCTTCCAAAAGCATCTCTGTCTACTTGGCTTATGGCTGTTGACAAGCCTTTGTCATGAACTGAGTATGAGGTTGGCACTCCAACCCGGCTTCTCGACGCCTTCTCTTCCTGCGTGAAAGCGCGCCATTCAGGTCCCTTATCCATCATCTGCTCGTACAGGACGAGTCCGCAGTCACCGCAAACGGTCTCGCCCGTGTCGTAATCGTGAATAAGGTTTCCGCTGCCGCACTCTGGGCATTTGTCAACGAGACGTTGACGGGTTCCGCCTTCTTTCTTACTCAACATTTCTCACCTTATGTGTGGTGGAGAACCGTCGCCTTTCATGTTCCTCATCAGAGACTTGGAATCAGAAGACAGTACGTCCAAGCCAATGTGTAACCTACACAGATGAAATGTTTTAATATATAAAGCTTGTGGTCCACTCAAGAGTATCCAACTCACAAATCTTGAATACTCACACACACTACTAATCCACGATAAGAAGGCGGACCAAATGATGAAACTCCCCGAAAAAGTCCGAAAAACACTCGAACGAACCGTCAACGAACTCAAAACCGAGGAAAACGTCTACGGCGTTGGACTGTTCGGAAGCTGGAGCCGCGGCGAAGCCGAAGCGTCCAGCGACGTTGACCTTTTCATTTTCGATAAGGGCGGTTTCAGCCACGAATTCGTGGAGAGGATAGAATCTGGCGGTTTGCTCATGGACTTGGACCATGTTCCTAAAGCGTGGATTCTGGGTCCGATCCCGCCTGAAATTGACCAGAAATTGTATGAGATGCAGGTTCTGTATGATAGGGATTGGTCCTTGACGAACACGAAGCTTCTGATGACTAAGCTCTATGGTTCGGCTGAGCGGGTCGAGATCAGAACGGAAGCCCACGTTGTCGATTCGGACATCTTTCTGAGTCGTGCGACCTCGGCTTTTTCGAGGGAGGATTTTCAGAGTGCTCGTCTTTTTGCTGCGGTTGCGATGGAGACTGTTTTGAAGGTTTTGATGGAGATAGCCCTTGAGCCTTTTTCCAGCAGCAACTTTGTGGAGAGGCTCAAGCGTTCGACAGACAGGCTTGGAATGCCTAGCTCGTTCACGGAATACTTAGAGACTGCTGGGTTCAACGATGCCACAAGCGATAGCGTTAGGGATAAGCTGAGACTTTTCAAGACTTTGTGGGACGAGATGAAGACCGTATCAACGCAGAACGTTGAGGCTGTTCAGTCATCGCATTTTAAGGTCAGGACGAAACTGGATTACTACTTAAACCCGGGTTTTCTGCAGGGCATGATGGTGCGTGCGGGTGCTCTGGTCGACTCCGGAAAGGCTGTTGAGGCGTCTCATTACTTGTCCAACGTTCTCGTTGACATTGTCGAGAATTATGTTTGGTTGAAATTTTCTGTTGAACGGGCTAAGGTGGACTATACGACGTTGATGCGTTCTTTGCAGAGCCTCGAGGAGAAGAACCCGCGAAACTACGAGAATACCGTGAGGTTTCTAGGTTTGAAGGAGGCTGATGAAGCAGGCGCGTCGAAGGCGATTGAGAAGGCTAGGCAAACGATGATAAGAATACGTAAGGAGAGGAAAACTTTAATCAAAAACCATCTATTAAAAGCCTAGTTGCAGCCCGGTGGTGTAGTGGACAAGCATAGCGGGCTTTGGACCCGCCGACGAGAGTTCGAATCTCTCCCGGGCTACCATAACCCCAAGTCAGGACGACATTCAAGCTCTCGGCTCAGTTGCAGTGCGAAAACGGATTTGCACCTGCATGTGCCGGCCCCCTCTGCGCCTTGCGCTCTACGGTCTACATCACCTGTGGCAGCATTTTCTTCACTATTTTCACAACCGCTAGAGCCAGAATTATTGAAACACCCCCTTGCACAAACAAGTCTCTTGCGTAGGAGACAGCTGCCAAGGCCAACCCTTTAATGTAGATGTTGACCAAAAAGTATGTAGTAGCCATCAAGAAAGCTCCGATTACACAACTAACGATTTGCAGTACAAAGGGCTTATTTCTCGTCAGGCCTGGAACGAAACCTTCCAAAAAATGAGCAGGAATTGACACAAACCATCTTGGATACCCTGTGAACAGATCAACTGCCACAGCACCAATCACACCGACGGAACCTCCGACTCTGTACCCAAAGAGCAATGCTGAGGCAAAAACCACGAAATCACCAATCTGAGTATAACCCCCAGTGGGGGAAGGAATAATAATTAACATAATTGCTGCTGCGTACGCAGCTGAAAGAACAGCTGTCAAGGCTATCTCCTTCGTAGCCTTTGCGCTCTTACTCCCTGTCATCCTTTCAGGTCAGCGTACCTTATGCTAGTATCTTATAGTTAAAAACTTCATCATCCTTGAATCACTTGCCTGTTCTAGCGAATAGCAATAATATCGCATGAGAGAGTAGGTTTAGATCATGGCTTCAGTTCTCGACAAATTTCTGTGTCAGAGAAATTTGTTCACATCTCTTTTCCTTTCACCAAATTATGAATTGTTAAGTTGAGCGCGCACAATTTCCCTTTAATGATGGCTGCGATAATATCGTACTAGGCAGTTAATGTCAATACTCTTAATGCAACTCCACCCACGATTATTGCAAAAACTATTTCGAACACAGTTATAGATAACGCTTTCTTCCAGCCGAACTCTCTGACTAGAGCGGCGATAGTTGCTATACAAGG
>Ga0315280_10000517_pt1 | contig 71659 bp, 109 predicted proteins | sample YL17G06_40_MG_FD_203697 | JGI IMG/M metagenome (GOLD analysis project Ga0315280, IMG submission 203697) | Sediment microbial communities from Yellowstone Lake, YNP, Wyoming, USA - YL17G06_40 | ecosystem: Environmental > Aquatic > Freshwater > Lake > Sediment | place: USA: Wyoming | collected... | reverse complement strand
AACCAAATTGTCGGCTCTTTTCGAGGATGCTGATGATTTCCTTTCGTTTCTTACCTGCCTTTTCGTAGAGCCAGATACAATAGTCCAGCGCTTCTCCATGTCGCATACTGCCGAGGCAGTCTTCAATTTCATAGTTCTGCACGTTGTAGTTTTCAAGTCCTCTCCACACGTTTGTAGTGTCGTTTGGCTGTATCTTCAATAGCAGTTGGTCAGCGTACTCAAGGTTCATAGCGTGTCCGAAAACTGCTTCAGGTATTATCTTCTTGCCTACGGTTTGTTTCCATAATGTCTTTGCTCGTTCTGTCCATTCGACCTTTATGTTCTTACGGGTAACTATACGGTCTGACTCGAAGTTTTCGCTATAATGCAGCGCTTCAGTAATGAAATGTTTGACTGATAGGGCGATGTGTTTGGCGTTGTATAATGCGCCACCGCCTCCGCTCATGCTACCAAGTCCGCCGACGATGCTTATGCCATAATACGTGTGGAAATATGGAATAAACTCGCCGCCGAGCTGTTGACTTTGAAGTGTGGCATCTATGGTTATGTGCGCTGTGTTTTCCTTTGGTCTCTCAAAGACAGTTGCTTTTTCACATTCCTCAACCAAGGCTCGTCGCAACCCGTTTTGGTACGGTGTTTCCTTCGGTTTCTTCGGCTTATACTTCGTAGGCCAGAAGTCAACAAGCGACTGTTGCGTTCCCAAGAGGTGTTCGCCCTCAAGCGCAACCGCGTTGTAATTCGGCATATGTTTCAATTTGTTTCGATGTCCTTTCCTAGGCGATTCTGCTATCAGTTTGCGAACCCATGACATCGCTTCGACTTTCGCATCCTCTTCTTGAATTGCCGCGAGTTTCAGGATAAACAAGTCTCTGAACTGCCATTCCCATTGTTCACGTCTGGTTCTTGCTACACCGTCGTTCTCCGCTTGTGCCAAGCATGTCTTCCAGAGTTTGTCAAAGTCTGGATACATCTTCCCGATGCCGACTTGCGTTTTCTGATGCGCTTCAACCTCTATGACCGCGCCATGCTCGTATGCTTGTTTGCCGAGTTTGGTTGGACCAAGTTGCCAAACCGTTTTCATTTTACCTTGCTTGTCAGGTTCGTGAAGTTTCTGAACGACGATGAGTTGATGGTAAGCCAGCCAGTTTCGCACTTTGCCTAACGTGAAATCGCCGTGTTTGAGAACACCTTTGCTTTCATAGTTGCTCGTCTGATATTCATAGACTTTCTTCTTCTCAAACTCGCCATAGAGTTCCAAAAAGATTTGATTGAACTCTGTGAAAATCCTCGGCGTTAATGCAGAGGGCTTCTTGCCAACAGCCGTTTCCATTCCCAAGATTTTCACTTTAACTCACCTCTCTCTCCTTTAGATAAGGACATTTATTTTCTTCACAGAATTTATTCCATTCTTCCAATTTTTCTTTCATTTCTTGGTTGGAAGTGCAACAACTGAGAGCTTGCGAGCATATATTGAATATTCGTGGATCGGGACACAGTTCTTGAGCTTTATCTGTTGGAACAGTACAAACTTTCACTTTAACCCATCTCTCTTCAATGGTTGCGAACAGCTTTTAATATGCAGGATTCTGGATTTCCTGTTGAGTGTCGGCTTCTATTGCCTTGAATCCCGTTGTGAAGTATCGACAGGTGGCATATTTGATCTGGCTTGCTTGTGCTGGGAATCTGTGGCCTGCTATTGTTAATTGGTAGCCTTGCTGCGTGACGGTTACGGTGTAGGGTTGTATCTTTTCAACATTCCTGTCATAGCTGCTTAACACTGGTGAAAGTACAAGTTTGTGCTTCTCCGTGCCAGCTACAACTTGAAATTTGTCGTATTGAGAATACTGTGGGTCAAGAACTGATTCTAGTAAGCGAAAGTCGAATACTTCATCTATGTTGTCGTTTGCACCTTCGATTTCCCATTCAACCTGTTTTATGCCTTTGATTAACTCCTGACAAATCTTCGCCCGGTTCCTCTCAGCATAGACTTTAGCTTCTTCCTCTGATTTGAAGTCGCGTTGATAGAATTGGAATGTTGTTTCGGCATAATTTCGGCGAAGTTCTCTATATGTAGTCCATATATCCTCAAGAAGGCTGTTTAGACCATATCCTTTAGTTTCAAGTATCTTAATCCTGACTTTCCATTCATTGCAGTTGACAGGTTTACTTCCAACAGTGATTTCATCAAAGACAATCGCGAATCTTCCTGTGTATATCGTCGATAGAACGTTCTCTCCAAATACGCTGGGAGCTTGAAGGTCTTTTAGCAAGTTCTTCAAGTTGCAGAAGATTATTCGCCTAAGCAGTTTTGCCTTTGCTTCATGGATTTGACTCTCAATCTCACTCTTCGCTTTGTTAAGCGTTATCTCCTTTGTCCCTAGTTGCGAATCAAGTTCGCGGTTCTCCTCTTGTATTTTGCGGATTCGTTCATCGTTTGCCTGTTTGATGGCTTTGTTGGTTTCCCTAGCTTGTTCAACGCCTTGCTCAATCTCTTGTGTCTTTGTCCTGGCTTCAAGCACCATTTTAAGAAGGTTTTGTATTTCAGTTTCATTTTCTATCGTGCTTTCACCTCCTATGTTTTTCTGAGCCATCCTTCTCTGGGCTCGTAAATTGTTCCTTCTCGAAACATTGTTCTGAGTTCTTCCGCCGTCTTGCTGGGAGAAATATTCCAGCGTTTTTTGGCTTCTGCTACGATGTCTTCGCGGTTCTTCGGGGCATCGTGTGGGTCGCCGATAAGACTTAAGATTTTTGCGCTGTCCTTGTCTTCGACTATGTTAGCGACTCGCAGCGTTTTTCCATCGCGACCTTTGCCGCCGTCTTTCCATTCCAACTTTGTCTTGTCTTTCTTCTTTTCGCGTTGAATTACCAGCTTTATCGGTGTTCCACCAACGAACCCGTTTACCAGTTCCAACGCTATGCCCTTCTCCAGCTTCTTGAAGTCAGCGTCTTTCAGGTCGATTCTTAACTCGAGTGTTTCTTCGGCCATTTTTTCACCTCTCATATTATTCTTCGCAGTTCTTTTAAAACGAACCGCTCAAACTTGGTGGGGTCAGCGAGTTCTCCTTCACTCTCGCTGTCGTACAATATGCATCCATCTATTCTTGTCAGGATTACTTGGCTGCCTACAAGTTTCTCGACAGAAAAGCCGAATTCTCTTTTGAGCAGACTGAATGTTTCAATGAGAAGTTTTCGGTCAAATCTGTCCTGAAAATTATTGAAGTATTTCCGCATACGTTTCATTATCTCTGTCGCTGACATTGCTCTGTTCATAGCCCTCACATCGTTAGGAGAAGTACGCAACCCGGTAGTAATTCTCGCTGCCTGCTATCGGTATTATAAGAACCGATAGATTCCAGTAGCATCCTTTCGCTCTGCACTCGCCTTTTTTGAAACGTGCTACGCTTAGGTCAACATCTGGCATGAGGCGCTTGTTTGCTTCTGCAAATTCTCGAAACTTCTGCTCTGTGGATATTCCTATTTTGTCTACTCGTTCTCCTTCGGCAAGCTCATCCATCTTTAGCATAACGCTGCCCGGCGGATCGTATTCGCATTTCCACAGTTTAGGTTTTCCGTTACCCATCATCATCTTCTTCGACCTCTTGTTGCCTTAATCAGAACACATTGCTGTTGCAGTAAGCCTATGGCATCTCTAACGCTTGGCGCCGTCTTTGCTATCTCGCGTATCTTTTCTTCAGGTATCCTCACTTTCTCCCACTGAGCAATATGTCTGAGCCGAGGAACAATTAGTTTTGGTTCAGGCTTCTTGACTTCGAACACGCCACCAGCTGCTCTACTCACGATTCTATCCATGATATTGTCGAGGTCATTTAACGTCCAAAGGGTTCGGGTTCGCGGGTACTTCTCAATGAGGCTTGTCACGACTTCTTGACAATCATGTCCAAGGCGATCCGTCTCATCAAAGCAATTGTGAACCACCGCGTTAGATACCAAGTACGTATTGTCTGTAGTTTTAACGTTGCATACTGGTCCTTCATAGGGATTTTGCTCAATCTTTCTGATGGGAACAAGAAGATGGTTTGGCTGAACTTTGACTATTTTCCATCGTGTTTCATGGTTCGGTAGGTATAGATGGTATGCTTCACTGCTCTTGCTCATATGGTCAAGGATTCTTACGTGTGGATTAGCTGGAACTACGCTTATGAAAGAGGGTTTTCCAAGTCTTGCGTACATTAATTGTAGTTGTTGAACAAGAACTTTCGATGTAGTGGTTATAGCAATGCGAGTTTTCGTATTGTCGTATGTTTCAGGACAGATGCAGCCGTCACCAGCGACGTATCCGTCTAAGAATGCTTGCACAATATTGATGTTTTTGTGGAATGCGATGAAGTCTGGAATTTTCTTATTGTGCGCTCCCGCGCCACACCACATCCTAAAGGCTCGCGCCAATATGTCTGACCCTATGCGGATTGCAAAGCTGTTTGCGTGTGGGTTTGGTATTACTTGTGTCTGTGCTCCTGCTACGGAACGTAGTTCTTGAGAGATAGACCGTACTCTTGTCAAAATGTGTTGTTCACGACTATGCAAAGTCAACTGTATTTGTCTTTTTCCAGAGCCCTCAGCAACGTAGAGACCCAACAGCCATGCGGTGTTCACGTTAAGTGGAAAGTCTTTGCTGTGGCGATATTGCCTGTCTCGGCGGATTCTATGCTGTTGTCGACGCGCAAACGGTTTTAGACTAAGAGATGTCATCTCCACATCGCCCTTTAGACGAGGAATGACGACGTAATGTCCGTTTTTTCTCCATTTCTTTGGAACTAAATCTTGTGCTTTTGTCCAGTTGAGGGGCGAATATACATTGGAGATACAGTACCTGCCGAGTTTGAGGTACGTTGCGAGGACTGGGTGCTCTGGCGTAACTTCGAAGGGAAGCATGCCTGCTGCTTTTATTCTGACCATGTTGCCTTTGTAGGCTCTTTGAAAGGGGCGAATAACTTTTTGTATGCCGCCGTACCCGACAACTGCATCATTCGTTTCCAGTTTTGAAATTGGTATGTTCTCCCCAAGTATTACGATGTCTGGCTTAACGCAAATGAATTTTGGCCATTTGCCAACGGAATACTGCATGAAGTTTTGAACTCTGGTTCTTATGATTTCTTCAGCGCTGAAGGCTCCTGACTTAACGACCGTTGTGTCTATGAACAAGGCTGGAGCGAATATGCCGTTGTACTCTCTTGTGACTTTACTGGCGTGTGTGATGTCAAAGAATGTTGCGTCTCGACGGAATAGACCGCGAAGCACGAAGTAATCTCTGACTGCTGCTTTGACTATCGACGTTTTTCCCTCGCCATATTCTCCGTGAAGGATGCACGCAAGCGGGAACGACCCTGTTTTCACGAATGCTTTGAAGTATCCAACCACTTCGCCTATGCAGTCATTAAGGCATATCGGTCTGTACTTTTCAGTCCACGGCGTGTCGCAGAAGTCTGAGAGTCGTTCTCGTGCTGGCAAGTCTACTTTCAACGTCAGGCTTGACTGTGAGGTTAGATGCCACTTCGTTTCCACTTCCTTCGTATCGTATGACTTACCATTCGCTTTATCGTTGTTTGTCTTATCGCTTGTTTCCTTCGTCTTTTCCTTATTCTTGTCATCTGTTTTTTGTCGTAGTCGTTCAAGGTTTCTACGTCTTGTTTCAGCAGCTTTGCGTCCAGCTTCTCGCCATTTCGGGTCTATCTGTTTTCTGACCTTAGCCACTTACTATCACCGTCGTCCTTTGAGTCGATACCATTCACCTTGCACGCCGAGGAACACGCCATCTTGTTTCGGTCCGACGTACCATTCGACCACCCAGACAATCTCTGCACCATAACTTTCAAGAAGGTCTATGCTCTTTGTCGTGTTCTCTGCAATTGTGATTTCTGTCGGTCTATCCTTTGTATATCTTCTAAGATAGTTAAGAAATCGCTTGGCAGCCACCTCAGCGCTTGAAGCCTTGAAGAACCGCGAGTGGTCTTTGCTTTTCACCAGATACTCTTTCATCAGGATTCCTCGTCTATTGTTTTCTCGAAGATTTCTGCGTCTGTGTCGCCCTGGTGCAAGGCAAGTTTCTTGTCTGTTGCTGGAGGATGTTGTGTGAACAAATGCACATCACACACGACACCTTGAAAAACTTCTGTTACGGCATAGACGGTGTCGCAGACCAAACTTCTATCGAGAGGTAACGCTTTTGATTGTTGTCTGTGTGCTAAGGTTCTCTGTACTTCTGCTCTTGCGTGTTCTATTGCTTGTGGTGTTCCTTCCAGTGTGACAATGAAGGTTTTCTTCAATTCATTCACCTCTTGTTTCGTTTCTTCCTGTATCTGTGTCTATCCAGCAGCCGCATTTTGCACAGTGTCCGTATTCTGCGCCGTCGCCAGAGTCAAAATCGAATTGGTCAAACTCGTGGTTTCCTCCTTCCTCGCATGGAAAATTGCTTTTCTGTTCGATTAGCTGTTTTGCTTTCATTTATAGTCCACCTTTGCCCCAATAGTTGCGATTACATCCATGAACTCCCATGTTACGCCTTTCGGTTTGTTCTTGCCGCTTGTCTGTCCTTGCTCTATCATTTCACCTATGATTTTCCAGTCGTTAACCGTCATTTTTGTTTTGGTTTTGCTGATGATTAATTTCATCACTGCTTGGGCTTCTGCCTCTTCAATGTAGTCAACGGACACGATTTTCATGTGTTTGCGTGTCAGTTGCGTCTTCATCACTGCGCCGTCTATCACAATGAATTCGTTGGTGACGTCTACTAGGCGGCCTGCTGCGGTTGCTTCTTCTGATGCTGGGCTTATGTAGTTGATTTGGACCTTCTTGCCGATTAGCTTCTTCAGGTCGTTGTTGTTCGGTTCCATTGTTATCAGCTCTCCAGAGTTGTTGAGTATTCGCCATCTATCGAGTGCATCTGATATGGCACTTTGGTGGGTGGTTCGCCTTCAGGAAGCGTCATCACTTGTTCGTCTACTGTTCCGCTTGACATGGTCTTTTCGATTTCTTTTACAATTTCGTCTTTCTTCTGGTTCAGTAGCGTCAATTTTTCTTCGTTGTTCAAGTCATACTCCATACCTTTCCAAAAGGGGATATCGCACACAGCTACTTCTCTACGACCTTCAAGTTTCGCCGTGAGTCGCATGAAACACTGCACAAATCCTTTGACGCCCGTTCTGCGCTGCACAATTGCGTATTCGTGGACGAGGTGGCTGATGAGGAAGTCTCTAAACGATTCCACATCTGGAATTTTCAAGTACACGTAGCTCATCAATTTCGCCTCCTAACTTTCAATCACTATTTTGTCGTTTTCCAAACTGACACTGCGAATCGTTTTATCTGATGTTCTTGTCAACCATACAACACGCCCATCGTGTTGCCAAATCACAGTCCAATAGTGTGCTTCGTATTTCATGCCCAGCGGCTTGGTCTTGTTTGACCAAACATTCTTCGTAAAGCAATGCACAGAGAGTTTTCTGTTGCCATCACATGTGGCTGCGACTTCAAAATTGGCGTTGCAGTTGTCGCACCATACGCCACCGTAGGGCGCTAAATCAGTGAATTTGTTGCTACCGCAGACTGGACAGAAAAACGCTGGCATTTGGAAAGGGTTGAAATTACCGATTAAAGATGCGCGCTGGATTATTCGGATAGGATATTTGTCGTTTCCTCTATAGAGTGCAGGATATTCCGTGAAGTTTTTGACCGCTTCTTCTTCTGTTTTTGGGCACTCAACAACTAATGTTAAATAGACTAATCCCATTTCGTTTTTCACCTCGTTATCCCTTGAGTTAATTGTTTGTCAACTTTGTCGATGTCTTCCGACACCAAATCGCGGACGAACCTTTCGATTTCTTGGTTTAAGGTTTCAAAGTCGTTAATTTGTTCAAGTTGCTGGTAAAGTTCGTAGGGCAAGTCGTTTTGTACTGTGAACGAGAAAGTAACCATCTCTTTGTTCTTCTCGAACCATTCCTTCAACAGTTTCTTCTGTCGCCGAGTTAGTTTTCTCATGCCAAGGTTCCTTGCCTTTCCTTCCACACTTTCACGTAGTTCTGGTCGAGGAACGCGACTGTTTCAGCATCGTCTTTCAATGGAAAATCGTTGTCCTTCTTAATCCAGCCCCACTTTGCATGAAGTTCTCTTGCCCGGTCAAGCATTGTTCCGCCGTTGTGTTCTCTATTCGCTCCCATCCACTCGTAGCCGTTTCGACCCCACTTCTTGTCGAAGCCGTTGATGAGTTTCGCCAGTTTTTCAGGGATGCTGGGTGCGCCGATGGGAGTGAACCTTATCGTGTATTCTGTGCTCTGCAATAGTTGTGTGTATTCGCTGGCCTTAGTGATGGCGGGAAGGTTTTGTGCGCCAACAGTGTCGCATTGTATCCAACTGCCGTCTGGTGCCGTGTAATCTTCTAAGACCTTTCTGCCTCTCAAGACCTGTATTCGAACTAACATTCCGCACAACTTCCTGTTTTCTTCATGTTAAAGCACCTCTGGCTTCTTCCAATGTGAGCCACTTGCAGAAAGCTGGCTCTCGTTCACCTTGAATGAAGATTTCGCAGCAACTTGGAAGCGGACAAAAACTGTTGATAGTAACTTCTTCTCCTTTGTAATGGTAGACTTTGTCTTTCTTGAATTCTGCATATTGAATTATTGCGCCAAGACAATCATTGCAATGACAATGAGGAAAACCCTTCTTGCCAAAGCGACATTTGTCAGACAGTGTGCTAACTACTTCCAGAAACTCGAAGCTGTCTACACCTTCAATCATCATCAGTGTTGAGCCGTCGTCCCATTGAATACTGTGCTGGTGGCCATCTGTTTGAAGCATTACGTTTTGGTATGTTCCTTTAATTCCTGGCTTTAGTCGCGTGTAGGGATCGTTTGTGTGTATTAGGTTGACTCTTTTGCCCTTGTTTGTTTCATCGATTCTGCTCATTACTTCTCACCGCGAGCCAATCTGTTACTGATGAATTTTGCTGCCTTTTGTTGTGCTTCCACGGATTTGGCTGATGTAACATGATGACTGAAGGCATGTGTCCAAACGTCCAACCAACCGTCTGCTTCCGTTCCTTCCAAGAGCTTGCTGACTTTGTTAACAGCTTCCTCTTCCGTCATGTCTTCCATGAAGACTGTTGCTTCAAGCCATCGTCGCTTCGAGTTTCTGCCAACCGATTTCACGTTAATGTTGAAGTGCTGTTTCAGAGTTTCTATTATGTTGCGTTTCTCCTTCATGGTTTTGCAGAGGACGCCGACTTCAATCCAGAGATTTTCAGGCATTATCTGCCCTTCTCGTATTTTCTTACCACAAGACTAATCTGGTCAAGAGCCGTAGTCAGAACGTTGTTGGCTTTGTCTATCCAGTCGATGTCGCCAGTGTTCATGAGTTCTGCGTACTTGTCGTCAAACTCACGTTTCCAACTGCCTTCTTTCCAAACTTCCTGACCACATGTTTCGCATTTGTTTTCGTTTCCTTGAAGCCTTTTTCCCAACTCATCTTGCACTTGTGTCAACCGAACATGAACATTCGGGGTTCCTACTTCGCCTCTCCTCTCCTGTCGTTCAATACAGTCGATCTCTCGCTTGAGTTCTGCAATACTCATTTTTTCTACGGATTTCGGCAAACTTATTCCTCCATCTTCGCCTTTGGGTAGTGTCCATAGGCTTGTTTGTAGGCTTCGCGCCATTGTTCGAAACGTTCTCCGACTGTCAACAGTTTTACCTGGAAAAGCGGTTTCTTATCCGTCAGGTATGGGGGAGGAGTATCGGATATTGTGCCATCGGGCTTCATGTCTACTTCCAGCCACATAACACCGTCTACAAGTAAGGCTATTCCTTGAGCACTGTCTTTGGTTGACCGTATTTCCACATCGACTTTATGTCCATTAACGGTAGCATAGATGGAGGCGTTTCTTACCTTTATTTCTCGCATTCCACGCATTTATTTCACGACCAGTTAAGACACTTGATATTTGAATGCGTCCATTACTTCGGCTGCTGAAAGCGTAACGCCGTTAGCGATGCCTTCTAGTTTGTTTGCGGTGTTGAGGAAACCAGCATCTCTGAATATTTGACTGAGTTTTTCCATGTTCCGTGATATTCTGCTCATGCAAACTAAGTCGTCGTTTATCTCTGTCTTCAGGGTCGCTATTTGTTTGGCTTCTGCTTCAGTAAGTAACCGTTTCTTAGCCATTATTTCACGACCATTGCTTTGAGTTGTGGAAATTCCTGTGGGTTGGTCAAGACTCTCTGTGTTATAGTCTTGTTCGGCAGAACTGCTTTCAGTTTGGCGATAGTTCTTGTAATTGAAAGTACCTCTCCTGCGATGTTCTCGAGGATCTGTGTGAGTGGTCTTTGTTCTCGTGGCAACTGGCTTCTGCGCTCGTCGAATTGCCCATGTGTACGAACATAGGATACTGCGTTGCTGAATCCCCAGACCGTGTTTTCTTCTACGCTGTCGAGGATTTGTTCGATGATATATTTGGGCAGATGTGTTTTTTCTGCGTATGCTTCGAGGATGGCTTTCATCTCTTTCTTTGCCAAGGATACTTTACGGCTTTCCTCTATGAGCGGTATCATGTGTTTCTCAACGACTTTTGCCATGCTCTTCATTTTGGCTGCCAAGATTGCTTCGATTTCGTTCATGCCTTCAGCCGTCGACTTCAAATGGATCTCCAGCATGTTCAACTGTGTTTCCTCAGTGTCTTTCATGCCGAGCCTTTCTGTTTTTATGCCGAAGAATTGCAATGGCACCAGCCACATTCCACACCAGTTCAGACACGCCGGCGCTCCGCCAGGACCGCCTCTGTCTGTTCTGAGCCTTGTGTAGACGCGGATTCCGCTTTTGCCTTTGATGATGTTGTTGCCGCCGTCAACCGTCACGTATGCGCTCACGTTGTTGTTCTTGTCCTTGACTGGCATCTTATATGTCCATTTGTTTGGCTCAGTTGGCATTGTTTGGTCGGGTTCAGCAACAACGTGATAGGCTTTCTTGACTGCACCCTGCACGACCTCACGGATTTTTGCCCAGCTTATTTGCTGGTGTATCTCGCTTGCTATTCCGTGTAACTGACCTTCGTCGTCGAAGTATGTTTTCAACTGGCGATGTGATTTCTTTGCTGCCCTAGTCAACGTGTCCTGCAATTTGTCTGGTGTTTCCTCAAGGTCTGCGAGTTTGCCGACGCTACCGAATGAAGTCCATGGTAGAAGATACTGCATGACGCGATGCACAAGTCGTCTGCCTTTCACTTCCAGCTTATGCCCATTCTTGTCTGAAAGCACAAGCCGCGTTTCAAACCGAGGTTTCTTGGGCGGTTGCTGTCCAACAGCAGTTTTCCCTGTTTGCGTTCCAACTATATCCCTGAACACTTCTACCTTTTGAGGTGAGAACACCTTTTCGTAATACGTACCCTCATTAGGGTCAAACTCAAACTTTTTCATACTATTCCTCCTTTTTCTTTTCTTCTAATCAATTATTTCTAAAACAAGAGTTACCAATTCGTCTGTCGCACGCTTTGAAAGTTTGTGGTCTTTAGCGAATTTATAAACTCTTTCAAGCCGAGCCATTTTAATCGCCTATGGCTACGCTTATGTCACCTTCGTTCTCGGATAGTTTGTCCTTGATGATGCCTAACAGGTTTGCGAATTTCTTTTTGTCTACTTTGGTCAGGTTTTTCAGAACCTCGTTGAAATTGTCTTCTTCAATGTATAGTGAATGGTCGGAGTCGCTTTCGTCGAAATGTTCCTTCAGGAAGTCAACTTCTTCTGGTGTTATGTCTTTTAGGGGCGTCCATTTTACGAGGTACAGTGATTTGCTCTTCATCGTTTCCTATTCTCCTTTAACCATTGGTCGAAGTTGTTGCCTGACTTAAAGTAGTCTGCGTAGAGCCCTGCGATGTCTTCTTCCGTGATAGCACTACGTTCGTTCGGGTTTGTAATGGATGCCATAAATCTTGTTCGAAACTGCGCCATTTTGAGGATGGTAACTTGCTTTCGTTTCAGCAACGATTTCTTCACTACGTCAAAGCCCCAGAAACTGTTTTTCTCTGTGGCTTTCGCTGCAAACTCTCTGGCTAGTTCTTCAGACTCAAACACCAGTCTTTCAGCGTCATGCACAAGGTCTTGTGGTGCGGTTTTAATCCAGCTTGGAGGGATGACTATGGCGTAGACATCAACAACTTCGTACTCGTCTAACGCTTGTTCGCTCATTCTTTCACCACCCTGAGCAGTCTTCTTCAGGAACGACCTCTTTCAATGATTTAATGAGGTCTTTCTCCCAGACTAATCCATAGCCTTTGATTTGCCATCGCCCATCTTTGCATCGAGTCAAAACAACTTTGGTTCCCATATCTAACGCCTCCATTTACATTGTTCGCAGCCATTGCCCCCAGCGAACTTTGTTCCAGGCTCTTTCATGGAAATAGTAGCCTATCATCTGCAAGCCTTCAAGCAAAATTGGCAAGCCTAAGCTTATAAAAGGTTGTCCAAAGATTATTTGAAGCGCCGTCGCTGAAATTACTACTTCAACAAGTTTGGAAGTGAATGTTTTAAGAATTGACCTCTTTTTACTGTCTTGCATACTATTCCCTCTCTGGTTGGAAACCCCAATGTTCGCCATCGCCACGGCAGCCACCTATCGGTTGACCACAGCTTCCACACTTTATGATCTGCTGCGATTGTCCACCATCAACATAGCAACCTTTTTCTTCATCAAAGATTATGGGACCACATTCCTCATAGTGAATTGTGTCCATTGGTTCATTACACTTCGGACATTTCGGCACTTTTTTGCTAGTCTTATTCAAAACAACTTTGGCTTCCATTTTATGCACCGTTCTCCCATAGCACTTGACAAATCGTGTGAAAATCCTCGGCAGGCGTATTCTCAAGAATGCCTCTGATGACTTTCAGCTTGTCAGAGGTCAAGGTGGCTTTGGTCGGTAAGCATACGGCTTGGTTGTTCATGGTCTTCTCCCTCGTCGGTTCGGGGAACCATGGAGTAAGTCCAGATGTTGGTGATGTCTTCGACTTGGGCTCTTGTGAGGATTGGTTCATGTTTTTCTCCGTCACATTTCATCTTTCCTACAGCAATGTCTTTCGGGTCAAGTCGTTTGTGCACGCCAGAACAGAAACCTTTACAGTTCTTAGCACATGTCAAACAGTTTTGCTGTGTGAGAATTGCCCTTACTTTTTCTGCTTCTTGTTCTTGGCTGCCTCGTTCTCTCTTCGTGTTTTCCATGACTTCTTCCCAGCCTCGACCATAATCGGGTTCTTTGCCGCATCTTTGTTTTTCTTCGCACCCTTTTCAAGCAAGGCCGCTTTCTTTGGACTTAGTTTCTTAAGTGCTGCCATGTATCCTTCTGGAATCTTGTCGTGTACTTTCCCGCATTCTACGCAGCGGAATTTGTCGCCTTCTTTCGAAAACGCTCCTTTACCCATGACTCCATTGATGGCGCCGCAGACATGGACTGGCTTCTTCTCTACTTTTTTATTCTTCTTACTGGAAGCCTTTTTAGGCTTATGGTTTTTGCTCATTCAAACCATCTCCTCTTTTTTATTGCTCTTCAAACTTGGCCAGTTTTAGCGTTATCCGCCTGCACCACATGGAGGTAACTGGCTAATGCAGGCTCGGTTTTTTGTAGAAAAGCGCTCGGGCAAGTTTATCCTGCGAGATAAGCGAGTACGCTAACAAGCCTACCGCCCAATGGTTTCGTACTCCTGTTAGCGGTTCTCCATAACTAAACTCGTTTCAGGCCTTGCCCTGCTACGCTACTGAAGACATTACCATAGTCGCCCTCTCCTTGCAACCTCATAAGAGCGTAATAGTGATGAAGCCATTCTCTGCCAAGTGGTGTTGTTATATATTCAAACCGTGCACCAATTTGACGTTTGCTTATTAGATTCTGTGTAGCCAGTTCCGTCAACAAGTCAAAATACTGGTTGCCAAGACCGCATTTAAGTTGTATACTTGTAGATTTCCTAGCGACCATGTTACAGTATTCTAATACGCTTGCAGTGACTTGAAATTTAGCCCTGTATGATTTCCTCCTGATTACCATAGTGTTATTCGCATCCCACAGCATTCCGCAATGTTGTGTCCTATATAAACATCACAACAATTTTGGTGTGTCCAGCGTGACGTTAAATCCATTTGGACTCTCCATAAGATGATTACCGTAGGAGGAAATTATCCAACAGTAATCACTATTAGCTCTATTCTCTTGCTTTCGTCTCTATCTCTGTCAAGTCCTCTCCTTCCTCAATGTAGCTATGATGTTCTCCTGTGATGTCTGTGCATTGAGTCACTCCTTTCACAACCATGGAAAGTGGACAGACACCTGTTTGTTTGTGGTGTGGATTATGTTTGGGATTTCTGGGCAACCTGACTGTCACAATAGCTCTCATTTTCATGTCTCCTCTGATAGAGCTTCTGATTTCCTCACAAGAACGCTATGTAGCTCTTTGCACATCTGCTTTCTCCACAAGAGGTCAGGTTCGGTAAGATACCATCTCATCCTCGCGGGATCCTTTTGGTAGCTATCCTGAATACTCTTATGACGGTCATTGACCCATTTTTCAAGCGAATTAACCAGTTTAAGCACTGCATCAGCAGACAATGCGTCAAGGATTCCTTGGTATTGTGGCGTCAATAATTCGTTAATTGTCATCTCTGCCTCAAGAACAGCCTTGTCTTCGGCAATGCGTAGAGTCAAATCAAACTTGTCGACATTATCTACGCGCACATCGACACCTGTGCTCTTGTAAGGAAACTGGTCAACTGGAACCTCTATGCGTGTGATGTAGTCATCTCTCTTAGGTAGTGCCCATGGAAATGACCAATATACTGCATGAGTGACTCCTAACTCCTTCAAAGCTGCTAAAGCCTTAGCGATTGTGTCCATGATTAATTGTCCGTATTCCTGAACGTCATATCGTGGGAATGTATCTTCTCTTACCATTTTTTCACCTCCTTCCTACGCAAGCTTCGACCAGGGTTTCAAAAGCAAGTTCGCTTAGCTTTCCCCTTAAATTAATGCTTATTTTGACTTTTCTGTTGCCAAAGGTCACACGGTCAAACCTTTTGAAGTGAGTAATTTTAATCAATTTGTAACCGTGTTCTTTTAGACGGTTTCTCAAATGTTCCTCAGTCTCGTCCATAGTTTTCACTATCTTCAGACTGTTGGAGTCTTAGGGGAGTGCCAAATCACCATCGCACAGAACATGTTCACTTGAATCTCATCTATCTGTGCTTCTTTTTCGCTATGCTCTTTTCGAAATAGAGTTTCCGCTTCTTTTTTGGTTCTCGCATCTATGAGGGTAGCCTTGAAAGGTTCGGGGACTCGCCCTTCTTCCTTTATCAACGAAAAGTTGCTCGTATGTTCCTCTTGCGGTCTTGCCATGTTTTTCCCTTCTCCTTAGATGTCGGATTAAGGCTGTTGCCATTGCTCCATCCCTAACAGATTGATGGGGGCCGTAAAAGATTCCACCGTTTTCTTCTCCGCCAAGTTTCACCTGCGAAGTCTGATAAAATTGTTTTCAACATTTCTTTTGATTCCTCGGTCAAATTCGACTCATTGATAGCCATCTTTAATTCCTCATGTCTCATCTTACCTTTCATCGCTACGTTCCAAATTGAGTCAAGGGTTATCTCAGCAAAGATACAATGCCCACTTTCCTTGCGTAATCGCTTGTAGATGTCTGTGATATTAGATTTATCTGAGTTCTCGAGTTCAGCTTCAACCTCTTCGCATGTCTCATCGTCAAAACAAAACAACACCAGTTTACCGCCAGTGACGGAATTTTGGTCGAGAAACGCTATTATTCCGGCCAAACTTCTTCACTCTCCATTCTTGCCGAGTTCTCTACAAACTCGTTCGGTTCAAACAACTTCATTCTACAAATCACCTTCACCAATTATTTTCTTGACTTGCTTGGCACATAGTCCAAGCAACAAACTACGCCCTTAATCGCAGTCAACTTCGTCATTTCGGCGAACATATGTTCTCAAATCTCATTGAGATTTTATTTGGTTCCATGCTTCTTCCAAGCTTGTGCTTGGGTCAAATGCGTGGGCGAGGTTCATGCTAAAGTTCACCATTTGAACATCAAATCTCGGGTCGTATCCGAAGTTTGGGTTGGCTTTGACAAATTTGATGATGGCTGTTGGGTCGAATAGATAGAATTTAGTTTCGTTTGTGTCTTCGTTGTAGAGTGCGAGCATTAGGGGTCGTTTCTCGGTTTGTAGTCGATTAGGGAAGAATGCTTGGCAGCTTATTGTGTCCTGCCATATGCGGCTTGCTTTTGCTATGAGGTAGGCTCTTTGGTTGTGTGGGTCGCGCACGAGATATGCGAATGTGCCAACTGAATCACGGACTGGTGAAATCGTGAGGTAATGGTACTTGTGCGCTAAGAGTTTGAGGGTTTCCTCAAGTAGTCTTCTGTGTGGCGGTTCAAGGGCTCTTTTTGAGAGGTTGTTACCTGTCTGCAGGCTCTCAGGAAAATTGTATGCGCTCACTCAACGTCAGCTCCGCTAACAAGTTTGGGTATTTTCTTTCCTTCAACTTCCAAAAACCGATAAAGAAGCCTGTTACATTGCCATCGTCTATATCGCAACTTCACTTTTTCAACGATTATTTGAAGCCTTAAGACATTATTTCTTACTTTCATTGCTCCTATTTGCGGAAACACCTTGTAAAGTATCTTGCATCGAAGACAATAAATCAATCTTGGCATTTTTTTCGTTTTTGTCTCTCCTTGCCAGAAACCACAGTTATTTCTTATTGGTTTCTTCTTTAAAAATGTTCGTCCGACGAACATCTATATGTCTATGTCTTTCTCATTAAGATTATTGCCGCTCGGAACTATCTTGGGGATTTGGTTTAAGCCTATCTCTTGTAGATTTCTTCCTCGATGTGGAATCAAGGCTCTGTCACTATCCGTTCTTGTATGTATTTTTCGTATATTAACGATGGAGTTTTTGTCGTTCCTTCTGGCTGAAACTTTGAGAAGACGCACACATTGCGAGTTACGGGCGAGACTAATTTGTACTGCGTCAAGTCTGGCTTTATAAAAAGAACAAGCATTTGAATACCTAAATAGCTTGCAAGTTTCTGTTGATGCGACTTAATCATTTTTTTATAGCAAGATGTAACTTCAATGAAGTAAATGTCTCCATCCTTCTTCGCTATTACGTCAAAAGGAAAAGCTCGGTTCACCTTCCACAAGTCGCTGAATCCTTTTTCTTCAAGAATTGGAATCGCTATTCTTTCAGCTTTTTCAGCTACTTCTTTGTTGCTAAATCCCCACTCTGCTCGTTGCTTCAAGAAAACATCTTCATAATATTGTTTGGCGTGCGCCCGACGTCTTACATGATATTTTTCCCAATCCTTTTTATGGCGCTGTCTCCTGCCTTCTTTACCAAGTTGGTCGATGTTTTTCTTAACGTAGTCACGAAACCTTTGTGGGTCTCGCCGATACTGTTCACGCCTATACCCGTTTCGATATTTGGTTTGGCACTGTTCACAACGAATTGCTCTCCATCCTCTTTCAGAAATGTCTTTTCACATCCACATCTTTTTCATCAAGATGAAAGCCATTCGGAACTATTTTAGGCACCTGCAAAAGTCCCGTTTCCTTGACCGACGGGCGCTTGTCTTCTCGGATTTCTTCAAGTGTCGGATGGCGCATGGTTATCGAGTCTGCCGAGCCAAGGTCTACTCGTTTGCCGTTGACCAGTTTCCATTTTGGCATCTGATGGCAATACAGGCCATTGACTCGAAGTTTAATCACTACCAACGGATGAACATAAGCAAACTTGCTGTTCTCATCCAGAAGAAACTCAGTCTTGAATTTCCACAACTCCGCTCGCAACGCATGGGTTATGCCCGATGACACATCGCCGATTTCCAGGAATGTGTTCGGACCAGTCATCAATGCACATCTTACGCTTGTCACCGATTTCTTTCGGTATCCGTCATTCTTCTGCACTGCCACTATTACCGCGTCCAATTCGATTTCAGGCTTCAATTTTGAGGTTACGCCATCCGTGTGAACCACAAGCCCTTCATAGCCTCTGCGAAGTTTATATTCTTGCCACGCCCTCTCAACATCCTTCTTGGTTTTGACATGCATAAACGGTAAAACATGCACCCGAACTGATCCGCCATTAATCATGCTATCCATTTCATTTAGTTTCCAGTCCCAGTCAATGTTGATCTTCTTGCCGTCTACTTCAACCAGATCAAACAGTCCAAGACAAATTAAACCGTGCACTGCTTTAACTGACATTCCGTAGCAGAGCTTATACTTGCAATATTTATCTTTGTGGTCTTTGCCCTTCAAGTAATGGATGAAGTCGCTGACCTTTAACGGTTTGCCATTCTTGTCCTTAGCATACATCTCTACGAGAAATTTAGCAGATTTCAGCGACGACACCCGTTTCTTAAGTAGTTGCGCCAATTCCTGTAATGCTGGAACATTGTTGCTGTCTTCACATCTGCCATATTTGTTTCGCGTAGTTGCTACACCGTTTGAATACACCAGTAAATTGAACTCACCATCCGCTTTCGCGATGGCAAGCGAGTTTTCGTTCAGTTGTAATTCGTTCGACCGAGCCCAATACTTCGATTGTGGGCTTGGCACGAGCACCATGTCAGGCTTTAGCTTCATTACTTCTGCGTCTTTGTTTGATGTCTTAACCATTATTCCATCACCGTAACTTTTTCGGGTAGGTACTGGAACTGTTCAAAGACATCGTAACTGTCTGTCGGTCCGTCGCCCCACGACATTCCGCCTGAAAGGTAAATGTCGACACCTTTGTGATGGTAGATGGTTACGTCACGATATTCTGAATGCTTTATTGTTTCCTCAATGATTTCTCTGAATTGTTTTTTGACCTGTTCGATGTCTATGATTTCGGGGATGTCTCCCGACAGATTTTCGAAGAAGCTTTCGATAGCATCCATGTCGGCTTCAAGCGTCAGCGCTTCAACATTGGCTAATAGTTTTGCTTTGAAGTCTGCCATGCTCATCTTTTCAGGTTTCTCAAAACCTGCTAAACACATTTCTCCTCCCATAATATCAACCTCCTAAAATTCTGTTTCAAAACCACACTTGCTACACTTGTAGCCTGTCAGAATTGTCTGGTTGGCTCTTGCTGAACCATACATTCCCATAAACTCGCTGACAGTATGTACGTCGCCATCTAATAGTCTGTGTCCACAATGCTCGCAATGTTTGACGAAGTTTCTGTCATAGATGTCCTTTGGATGGCTTTGGTATTGGAAGTGTCCTTTCCAGAACCGTTTGCCGTCAACAAACTTCTTTCTCTCCAACTTTGCACGTATGTAGCTCATCAGCTTGCCGCAACAAATGCAGTATGGTTCTTCTTCAGCGCTTTTTGCCTGCGCCTTTTGTCGATGATGAATTTCTATGTAGCAACTGCACTTCGGACAAGTATATGCTTCGCTTGTTCCCCAGCCAGTTTGCCACATTTCCGTTCCGCAGTCAGGACATTGCATTATTTCGCCTCAAATTCCATAGCTACGATTTTTGGGATCAGGATCTGTTCTTGTTTTATCGTGGTGTAGAGAGAATATTGTCTCAGACGGTCGGCATTATCATGGTCGTCATGGTGAATGGTTATGACAACTACCAGTGGCTTCCTGTCGTCAAAATACTGCAATCCTTGGAAAATTATTTTGTCTGTAGGATACTGCTTTTTCAGCAGCTCCAGAATCTTTTCAAGAGTTTCTTTATGTTGTGCCAACGCCTTCACACTTCTCTATTGCATTTTTTCCTGTAATGATAGTAGGCTTGCCCGCATTTTTGGCATTGATACGTTTGGCGTCCGCGAATCCAAGCCGCGACTGGAACTACGTCGCCACCGCATTTCATTTCACAAGTCTCCTCTAAGCAAGCCGATTAATTCTTTTCCATGTGAATCTTTGAACCTTACAAAAACATTACCTGTATCCTTCGACCGCCTCATTTCCATTATCTGCGAACGATGCACTGAAGCTACTCCTTCAATTAATCGAATACTGAAGATTTCTTTGTTGGGCATGTCAATTTTCTCAGCCATATTCCATGCACCCATGATTCATTCCTCTTGACCAAGATATTTTTTCCAGCACGGGTCCGAACATATACCTGTTATGAGCTGTTCTCGTTGCCATGGTAAAGCATTTGGAAAAATCTGTTGAATAGGTCTATTGTCACCTTTGGGGCGTTCGCCAAGCACTGGTTTATAGTGTTTGTCGCATTGCGGGCAGATGGTTAACCCCTTCTGGTCAAGTTGTCTGAAGTCCAATCGCTTCACTTCCAATAGTCTTTTTCCATTTCATAGAAACAGTTGCTCCACACTTAGGACATTTGTAAGTTGCTTTGGTTCCCTTAACCTTTTCTAACGGCGTTCCACATTTCCCACAGAAGTGTTGAATTTCCATCACATCCACATCCATTTTGCAATTTCTTCCTCTCGTTTCTTTTTATCTCTCCTTAATCTTTTTTGATTTAGCCTTTGGTCTCTGGCGTTTTGTTTTGTCATTATTCATCCTCATGTTGGTCACATTCATAGCAGGTGAAGTCTCCTTCTGGATGCGGATAACATGTTTCGAATCTGATTTCTGCATTGTCGAAGCTGGGCACTCTATTGACAAACAGACCTGTACCGGGTTTGACCGACCTGCCGCATTGGTTGCATATTTGGACTGGTTCATGGGCTTCTCTCAGCAATTCTGCCAGATTATCCCACATAACATCTTTTGCTTCCACAATAGTTGCAACGTCTAAGCCGTGATTCCACAGCAAATATGCGGTGACATCGTAGCTGTCTGGAACAGGTTTATACTTGATGTCAAAATTGACCGTGCGCTCTTTGGTTCGGCAACACAGTCTTAACGTGTTCTCGTCTATAGTGACAATGGTTTCAACACGGTAATCTATTCGCCATATTGGGTCTAAACTGTTAAGCTGCTCCAGAATAGTGCGTTGCACTTGGTTCAATTCTGTTGCTTTCATACTTGTCTTTGACTTTGACATCTGAGTATTGCTCCTTCATCACAATTCTTGCCGTGATAGAAATCGAAGCATGACTCGCAGACTTGTTTGCCACAGCTTGAACATTCACACGTAGCTTCTTCTTGTCCACATTCTTCACATTTTGCCAACGCCATCCCTCCTTAATCTCCGTTCACGAGTTTAGCGAGCCCAACGGCTTTTGCTTCGTGAATATTGTCAGCTTCAACTTCAACGTGGTTGACTAGGTTTGGCGGAAGTAGATCTCTAATATCGTCTAAGGTTTTGCTCTTTGGAATTTTGATGGCTTCAAGTGAATAACCCCGAAAAGGAAACGGTGGTGCATTAAGAAACACTACGTACTTGCTCATGTTTTGTCAACTCCAACATTCGCCATACTTGTTGGATACGTCATACTCTCGCTTGTTTGTTCTATCCAACTGCGTGGTCTGCCACGTTTCTTGTTCTGTCTGAGGATTTCCTTCACGTAGTTTACGAGCAAACGCACACGTTCTGGTGCGTATTTGTCCTTGCCACCAAAGTAATTGAAGTCATGGTCTATTTCTGCCAAGCCGTTGCTGTGGAAACACGCCATTGTTCGTTCACATGCACAAATCCGTTGACCTTTCAGCAGGGCATCTATCATTTGTTCGGCGCTTTCAACGCTGTGTATCCTATTGACCCGTCGACTAATGCTGCTATTCCCCAAGCTTTTCCTCTTTCTTTCACTATCTTAACCAGGCTTTCCCGGTTGGGTTCTTCTAACTGCTCTTGTGGGCTTGGCTGCCGAATAGTCGTGACCTGCCCAGTCAAGAGCACTTGCTTAACTCTTTTTCTCAACATTTTCTAAACCACCTTCGGGTTTTTTTATGCTCGGAATTAATCCAGCCCCAAGGCTTCAACATCTATTTGCCGTAATGCTTGTTCTGGAAGCATGACTAACACTGCGCCGTTTTCTCCGACCCTGACGAAGTTCTCCTTCTTGCATTCCAGGCATCTTGTTATGTCAATGGTTGAGCCGAAGATGTAGACCCAGAATCTCTGGTAAGTCCGCTTCCCGCAATGGACACAATGGATGAAGAGGTCGGGCTTCTCCGCTATTTTAGGCGGTTGCTCGAACTCGAATTTTGCCAATGCCTTTCGCCGTTCGCACTTCTCGTAGGGCTCGTTTCTTGCCTTTCTTATGCAGTATGATTTTGGCGTGGTATGACCTATGGCACTTCTCGTGTGCTGGTGATTTGTTTTCAGGACGGTTGTCGAAGTGGTCGCCGTTGATGTGATGTTCCGTGACTTGAAGCGGGTCGTCGAACGGTTCGTGACAGAAGAAGCAAGTTTTCCCCTGCAGTAAATCCATGACAAGTGCTTTCAGTTTCGCCAGCCGTTGATAAGCTAAGCCCATTACTTAGCCTCCTCCAATTTGGCGAATTGGCACACGGTCAGTTGAGGAATTGGACGTTAGCCCATTCCTTAATGTATTTTGCACCTGTTCTTTGCGGGTCGATGGCTTCTGCCAGCTTCTTTGCACAACTTATGCAGACGCCTTTGAATCCAGTGTGTTCGCAGGAAAGTTTCCATGTTTTCGGAATCGTTCTTGTGCCGTCTACTTCAAATATAATGTCTGCTATCTTAGCGTAGAACACCGTAGGTCCCTTTTCTACTTCTTCTTTTTCTGGTTCTTCTTCGGGGGTTGAGCTACAACTAGGACTTCACGCTTGTTTGTTTTGTCAACGATTTCTTTGCGTTGTTTTGCTTTCTCCATGATGCTGCCGATAGCCATGACCTTTGCTTCCTCTGGCTGATGCACTTGGAACTGTTTGTCGGTATGATTTCACGCAACACTATGTCGCCGTTTTCCGTGGCTGTCAGAAGTCCGACGGTTTCCTCTTTCGTGTCATTCCACTTTAAGATGATGACACGGTTAAGCGCTGCTTGAGCGACCAGCAATTTGTACAAGTTGACGATGCTGGCGTCGTCATCCGCTGTTACGGGACGTTCTGAGCCTCTTGTGAAAAGTGCCTCTTTTGCGAATGCCTCGACTTCTTTTGTGTATATTTTGGCAACTTCGATTTCGCTGTTTCCTTTGGTCAGTGTTGGCATTTCGAGTGGTGTGGTTGTGTTTTTCACAACACGTTTCAAACTCTGCCATGTCGTTGCGGTGAAACCACATGTGCATTTGTAAGACGAGGGTTGGAATTGTGTCTTCTTGTTGTCGGTCGGACAGACCAGATCCGTGTAGTCTTTCAGTTCACGTTCTTTCGCTGGGTTGCCTATCTTGATGGTTGCTATGTTTGCGGTGAAGCTCATAACCGTAGCTTGTAGAACTAGCTTTCGAGCTTTCATTTCTTTCATCTCCCTTTTTAGTTAAAAACCGAGATTGCTCGGGAAGGTACTATTCTATGACTTCTACGGTCACACGGATCTTCTTGGGCTGGGTCTTGAAGGCTCTCTGTTGAACATACAGAGTGCCGATGTTCTGCTCGGTTGAGGTTTCCTCAAATCTGAACGTTCTCTTGGTCGGATTTCGGAAATTAAACTCAGCCACAAATTTTCCGTTTTTTCCTGCCACTTCTAATCAACTCCTTTTCCATGTCTTAACGCTAACAAATCTTCTACTGTCGAACAACTCTGGCACAATTCTCGTGGAACAGTCTCTTTCGGAAGAAACACACATCTACAGGTCTTACGAGCTTCGTCTATTGCTTGGGTTGTCAAATAGTTGCGATACCAAAGACTCAACTGTTTCCACGGAGTCTTTTTGTCAAGCTCACTTGTGCTTTCGACCGTTATTTGCCGATGCCGACGCCTTTGCACTTTTGATTACTTCCCATGTCAGTGATACTATTTCTGTCGGCGCAAACTCTGTCTTCTTGCTGGCTTGCAGTTTCTTGACCAGATCATCACGGTTCACACGATAGTTTCCGAAGCCCACGGTCTTCTTCTTGCCGTGCTGCTTGACCTGTTTCTGTGTCGGTTTCTTCTGGGCTTCCACTTTCTTCTGTGGTTTCACTTTCTGCGTCTTGACTACCTTGCCTTTCTTGCCCTTCTTCTGATTCTTTATGCGTGTTTCGTAAGCCTTTCGTCCTGCTGCTGACCAGTCAACTTTCTTGCGCCAAGTTAGTTTTGGCTTGCTGGGTTTGTTCTTGCTGGGGGTCTTGACCTGTTTCTTTGCTGATGCCTTTTGCATTTTTCTCATCCCTCCCTTTATGCGAAGGAGTAGACCACTTCAACTACTCTGCCCATCCGCATTCCGATACACTTCACGCCGTCTGGCTGAGGTTCCGAGAACAGAATTCTTCTAATGCCGTCTATTCCAACACGCACCAGACTGACCATGTGTTTTCTCATCTGTCCAACGGACAGGGTTGCCAAGTCAATTCCGCTGCGTGTTTGATGTCGTTGCAGCCATGCGCCCACATCAACTACGGGGATCGTCCAAGGCGTGACGCAATGAAATCTGTGGTGTGCTCCTTCAACTCGTTTATCTACAACTATTCCCGACTCAAAAAAGCGGGTGTTCGAACTGGTGCTCATAGCAATTGCTTGAGCAAAGGTTCGGCTATTTGCCGACGCCATTTGGTTGTTGTTCATTTTACATATCTCCCAAACTGGTTGGTGAGGACTGCCATGCAAATTGCCACGTATCATGCAATCTGTCATGTTTTGTCCTAGGCATTTGCAACATCATTGAATATATAAACATCACATCTAAAAGTGCAACAATGTTAAATCCATTTTCGACGCCATCAGGCACGTTGTAAGAATCTCAAAAGTATGTCGACGTGGCATTCTTTGTCAAGTGAGCAAAAGCAAGCTAAATTCTTGCCTTTTAATGGGTCAAGGAAATGAGGATCTTTTTTGAGCATCTTCTTTAGCCACTTCTCATACCGTTTAAGCACAGCTTTTCTATCCTTCTCATCAACAAGCACAAAAGGATTTCCGTATCTGGTTGGTCTGCCAACATACGCCACGGGAAGTCCATTCGGACTGGCTTTCTGAAGATTAAACCCTTTAGTGCGTTTCCTCTGGACACGAACAGGTTTTATCATATTATTCACAGCATTTCGCAAAAAGATGTTCATATATAAATGTTTAAGATAAAAATACGACGATGTTAAATCCATTTTCGACACCATTAAGCATCATATCAAGGCAAGTGGCAAAGGGCATGCGCGTTGAAACATATTTCTTTATCGAGCATTTATGGCAACTCGAACGGTCGTCGGATTCTACCGTGAAGATGGAAAAACTAAGCCTATCACTAAATCTTTCAACGACCTGAACCGTAAGAAGCTCATTGTGAACCCTTCAAAATTACGGCTTCCGAAACCCAGTTGGCAGCGTCGACCTATATACGTGATGAAAGGCGCAGAGGTGCACTTGGGCATCTATGATAGACACAAAGGTGTTGTCGACAGTGTTCCCATTGAAGCCTTGGAATCGTCGCAGCTGACCAGAGGTTATGAGAGCGCAGGTGCTCATGCGAAGAAGCCGAACCCAATATTCCATTATTCAGGAAGCCCCGATCTGACCCCTGCGAAGAAGTGGCAGCGCCGCGCCCTTCTGCAAAAAATGAGTCCTGGCACAGTCTTGGAATTGTACGCTGGAAAAGGCAATCTGTCTGCTGAGGTCTGGAAACATAAAGCAAAGAAGATAATCCTCGTGGACAAGAACGCTGAGTATCTGCGTGAGGCCGCTGCTAAACTGAAGGGCAAAAGCCATGTTATTGTGAGAGCCAACAACTTGAAGTGGCTTGAACAAGAACTGCCTCAAGAAAAACTGAGCAACTTGACGGTCGTTGACTTTGACGCTTTCGGCAGTCCTGCGCCACAGATAAGAAGGTTCTTCAACGGTTTGCCAGTCAAAAAGTCGATGATAGTCGCCGTGACAGATGGGTCTTGCATCTACGCTAAAATAGGCGATGGTAACGAGAAACGAAAGTTTTTCTTAGACAACTATGGCAGCTTCCCAGATGGCACTCGAGATGCACAGTTGAAAGCGTTGGATGGGTTGATGCAGAAACAAGCTAGGACACACGGTTTCAAAGTCCAACCTATCAACGCAGGCTTCGGCCGACAAACCGTTTACGCTGGCTACAAAATAACGCCTGATTGACTAAAAGCTTTGGTGTAAAAGATTTGGTGAAAAGCAAAATGGTCTGGAACATTAAACTCGAGGACGCTGTTGTTCTTTCTTTCTTTTTTGGTTTGTTTATGGGCCCTCTTCACGAAACAGGTCATTACTTAGCCTATACTCTTTTTGGCTATCCAGTAACTTTCCATTATGACTCGATTGAATGTCCTATACCAATAGCTAACAGTACGCAAGCCTTTATCATTATCGCTGCGGGTTGGAGCATCCTCTATTTCGCAGCGTTAGTTTCATTATTGTACACCTTCAAATCTAAGGCATTCGTCTATTTTTCTCCCGCTATCCTAATTTGCGGCGTAGACGCGTTTGACTCAGCCATTGACCTGATAGGGTTAGAACATGGCGACAAATATTCGCTTAGCACAATATTGGGTCTTTCTGGGTCTTCTATTCCTCTTTTAACTTTAACTCTGGGCATTATTTTCCTATATCTCTCTTTTCAATTCTTGAACAAATCTGACGAGAGTGACAAAAACAAAATGACATGGTTACTTGGCACCTTAGTTGCTGGAGGTATGGCCGTCGCCCTTTGGTTACTCGTAATCGGTCCAATAGTCTTACCATGACTATTTCTTTGGTGAGCAGAATGCCTAAAACTATTGTCAAACTTGTTGATGCTGGTCGAAAGTTGCGTTTGAAGAAAATGCAGATTGCTGGCTTCAAGGCGAAAGCGTCTAAAGACGGTCGGGTTCTTGTCGGCTTCTACAAAGATGAGGATGGCAAGACAAAACCTATCACTCGTTCTGCGCGTGAGTTGAACAGAAAGAAGATTATTAAAAATTCCAAGAAATTCGGCAATGTCAAACCAAGGTCGACTGGTGGATTTGGAAGCACTAAACTTCGCTTCAAAGGAGATACCGTCGTAGCTTTTAAACACGGAAGAACTGGGGTCACTCCTAAACCAAAGGGCGGAAGAGTTTGGTCGATTAGACGTGTGTTCTTCTCAAAAGGAGTGCACACTGTTAGTGCGCCTTTAGCGTCGTTCAAGATCAGAAATGTTAAAGAGATCAAAAGGGCCAACCTCGCTTTCAAAGAGATAGTTGCTGAAGAAAAAGACGACCGCAGTACAGACCGCGTATTCATGCAAGACAATGAGGGGTATATCATTCAACATCGCCGCTTTCCAAGAAAACACTATTCACCGCCTCTTTCCGAAGTTGCACATTCCCGAAGATGGGGAATTGCATCCGAAGACGACATACTTAACGGAAAGATGGGCGGTCGCCTATACTACGTCACATTCATAACGCCTGAAGGGCGGAAAGATACAAGACCCGTTCGAGGAGGAAATAAAGGCTGGGCGGAAGCAACGGCAAAGCAAATGTACAGAATAAGGAAAATCTTGAAAATAGAGACTGCAAGCGCGAAAACATCGTGGCGTGATGTGTCGTGTCGGATAATGGGTATTGTAGATACAGACTCAGATCCCTTCAGCAAACGTACTTGGAATGTTCCGTACATCCAGAAGCAATATGAAGAACATTTTGGTCGGCGTCTTTCTGCGCTTGAGGTTAAGCGTGCTCTCGAAGAATATCAGCGTGACATTGACAAGCCTATGCCTCCAATCACCTATCGCGCTATTACCAAACCTTTGCCAACGCGTGAAGATAGGTGAGCACTTTGAAGAAGCTCAGCCAATACGAATTGATTGCCGTTGTCGGAGCTTTTCTTTTGGCAGCTGGAGGAGTTTCTCTCGCGTATTTCTCTGAGGTCCAGGCACGTTATCCAACTTTCAAGCAAGAATACTGCTATCTTTTGATGTTTCTGGGATTCGTTCTATTGGTCTACGGTGCGTATCGATACGACAAGGCAAACAAGAAGTATGCTGGGCTTCGTAGATGGAAACAGAGCCGAGGGCTACGGTAACTATTTCTTTGTTGAGGAAAGACTCCCTATTTCTATCTTGAGAATTTGGACGGAGACGTAAGATGCGCAAGAAGCAGAAACTTGTCATAACTGATGATTTGTCAAAGAATGACATAGCGATTGCGGTGTTCATTTTTGCAACTCTTCTATTTACGAGAATTGACTACTTGATTAATTGTGACTTTTACAAGTACGGTCTGCAGTATAGCGATGCTTGGTTTGCGACTGATTCAATTGTTTATCTTCTGCTGTTCCAAATGACTATTGTATGGATTTATCTTTATACACATTCTTGGAGGCTGTGCATGGTGTTGGAGGCCTTTGTGTTATCTGCAGGTCAAGACCTCATCTTTTATGGTGTATGGGGAAAGGGTCAATTTCCAACGGGGGAATGGACATGGATGCTAGCATACAAACTATTTGGAACATGTACTACTCAGATACAGATAGCTTTTACAACCATAGCGACATCGGTTGCCATAATCCTTGTTAGGGCAAAGGGCTTCCTTAGAGGATTTAGGTGAAACAGAAGTTCTCAAGTAGCTCCCTATTTCTTTCTTGAAAGACTTTGGAACTCAAACACTACGCTTACCTATGTTTCTTTGGAGCTTTTCTCATTTCCTTACAGCAACACTTGGTATACGGAGAATGGTTTACGGTAAGTCAACTTCATCATGAAACTTATATGGTGGCTCTCTTTGCATTAGGCATCGGTTTACTCGTTGGAAAGAAGTACCACAATAACAAGTGAAATCGCTTATGACTATTTCTTGTTTGAGAAACTTTGGGCTATCTTGAAAGCGAGCTGCTGAAATTCATTAAGAGGTTTCCGTTCAGCACGCCAGAGTTTCTTCAAGACAGAATTGTCAATAGACACAAAATCATGACCAAAGGCGAATTTGAGAGCTCTCTAAAGAACCTTAAACGTTACGGCGAAATCTATGAGCCTCGGCCAGGCAGAATCGAAGCAAGGTATGGTAGGCGCGTCTACACGTCTGAGGGAGAGCTGAAACGTGAAGGCAAGCTAGTCAAAATCAAATTTCCGAAGCCGAAGATTCTGAAGTCGAAGGCTAAACTCGTCAAGCGCAAGTATGTTGAGGGCTACCAATGTGCCAACTGTGGAAAATGGTTCAAGCGTCCATGGACAGACCGAAGGTTGACAACATGCCCGAAGTGTGGAGCTCACGAAATAGTCAAAGCAGCCACATTCGACCGCAAATCTGTAAGGCTTGAAACACAACTGCAACTGCTTGACCACAACATCCAATTCAGAAACAAGAGCATCGCTGACGTCAAAAACAAACTTGCCCAGTACCGACATGATGGAGACATACAGAATACACGCACTTTCGAGCGCAAGCTAAAAAAGGCTACAAACGCTCTGGACGTAGTGACCCAGAAACGTGCCAGCGTTCAAGGTCGCTTGGAAAAACTCGAAGGCAAACGGGTTCTCAAGAAAGCATACAAGAAATACCAACGCACAACAAAACACTATCGCGCCCTTCTGAAATATGTCGACCCTTCCAGAGTTGGTGTGCCCGGTATTACAGTTGCAAAATGGCCAGCGCCTCCACCGAAGCCTACTGCAGGCACCATCGTTGAGAAGAAGAAACACAGGAAACGTGTCGAGTACAGGGGCTCGGCTGACGCGACCGAAGCTGGAAAGCGGTCATGGGAGACCAGAAAACAACACGGATGGAAACCGAAAGCGGAAACAAAGAAGCCTCAAACCCTCAAAATCAAAGGCAAGGTACGCCTTTCAAAGATGGAAATTGCGGGCTATAAATCCTGGGCTTCAAGACACGGTCGTGTGCTGGTCGGCTTCTACCGAGATGAAGACAAGAAAGTTAAACCCATAACAAAATCGGTTCGTGAAGTCACACGCGCAAGGCTTGTTAAGAAACCACGCAAATTCCAAGCCGTCCAACCAAAAAACAAGAAGCCGTGGAAACTGCCACCTCGAGTCATTAAGCCAAAACATCAGGCTACTATCAACATTAAAGACAAGGCGAAACGTAGAAAAAATAAGAGGATATCCACCAGCGTTAAGCATCATTGATTACATGAAGGTAAGCAAGAAAGCCTCTTTAGAGCGGCGAGGGGTTGAACGAGTATGTGAAGATCCCTGTGCCTGATGGCAAGTTGTTGAGGGTTAGTGTCACAGTCACATTTTTGCCAATATCAATGTCTGCCGGTAAACCTGTCCAAGTTGCGGTGCCTGACCCTTTGTTAGTCCACGTTTCAGTGGCAGTCACATGAATCCTGCTGTTGCCCACGTTGACAATGACGTACGTTCCGAAGAAACTGTTTGAGGTTATGTTTTCAAAGCCTGCTGTTGCCAATTCACCTCCTTCGGGCGTGTAGACTTTGATATCCGCAGTTTTGGGGATTACCCAGTTGACGGTGTGACTCCAATTTGTCAGAGCTAAGACAGCGACGGTTAAAAGAATTGCTACCAGCGAGCCGACAGCAATCAATCTTGCTATTTTACTTTTATCCATCATATTCGCCACAGACCTATTGGTTGTAACCACTAGTTAAAACTTTCTATCTCACCCAAGCATCAAAGCTAAAGCTATTCCCACCAAATCCGCAACAACATCAGCCACATTGTTATGTAAATTACGCTTGTAGTACTCTGGAGTATGAGCATATTCAACAACTTCCCAAGCCAAAAGCACAAAGAAAGCTAAAACAGCAGCAAAGCCAGATGTAATACCAAAAAAACGTTTCGACAGTGCAACAAGAAATATGCCTGCGAGCACATGCACTAAAGTCCAAATGTCAACTAATGGCTCTTTCTTGATGCTTTTTGGGCTTTTCCTCATTTTTCTTCCACTTAGTTTTGTGAACAAGCGCATTTAAGGTTTTCAATAGAGAAACCTACAGCCTTATTATGCTAAATTAAGCCTGAACTTCTATCGTTACGTCAAAATCAGCTTTCTCAATTTGTTCTGCGATAAGCTTGACCGCTTCTAAATCTTGTGCGTACTTAAGTGTTATACGAACATCTCGTTTGCCCCAATCTGGATTACAATTTGGAATAAGTATCCAACCTATTCTATGGCTGAATACTCTCCCTTTTCTATATATGTTGTAATTAGCCCAACCGCAGTTGTCTAAAGCAACTTCATAACCCTTAGGAACATTGCTAATCGCGCTGCGGACTCTACCCATTCTTTCTGCGTACTCATTATGTACTTCAACAACTTTAACCATTTTATTCCTCTTCTCACATGTAGTTCTAACCAGTAGTTAAAACTTTCTCTAAACCTCTTATGTATTTCTTATGTAGTGGTCGAGATGTCTGGTAAACACAAGAGTTTGAAGATGGTTGCTGCAGGCAAGAAGGCTTACAAGACACGTTTGGCTAATCTGCGTAAGAGAAAGCCGAAGCGTAAAAGCAAAGGTAAGGTCGTCGGCTTCTACAAGGAACACGGAAAAACCAAACCTATCACAAAACCAATTGCACAAATCAAACGAAAGAAAGTCGTTCAGAAGGGTAAAAAGTTCCCCGGAATAAAACCGAAAAAATGGGGACAGGCAGCCAAGGTCAGCGGTCACGTCAAGGCAGGCGCTCTCAAGAAATACGGTTATGACCCGAACAATTCTGCTGAAGTACGCCAGATGGATCTTGTCAAATGCGTCAACGCTGAAGGCTTCAACGTGTGCAGAGCGCGAATACAGTTCTTAGTCAACATCACCAAGGACGACACAAAGCTCGATAGAATCTACAAGCAGGATCTCGCCTTTCTTGATGGCATGAGGAAAGAGCGAAGCCAACGCTGGAAGAAGATTCTGAAGAAAGCAGGCACAAGAACATCAAAATCAGGATACAAAATCATGGCCACCTATCCCAGCTCATCCACACCAGGCAAAAAGTATACTGTGCTTCAAGGACCGAAAGGTGGGCTCTCGTGCAATTGTCCAGCTTGGATCTTCAAGAAACGCGATCAACCAAGAACTTGCAAGCATGTTCAAGAAGAAGCAAAAAAAGCGGCGCGGCTCAGGAAAAAGTGAGACTAATACGCCACGAAACAAGAAACAATTTTCCAATTTAAATCCAGAGTTTCATTTTCCACGGTTTAAGGTGCGCGCTTAAGTCTCGCTATTTTTCTATCGTGAAGAAACAAAGAGTTGCTGTTGGATTCTATCGTGACCACGGGAAGACTAAGCCAGTCACTAAACCTGTTGCCTCTTTGACGCGCAAGAAATTAGTGTCGAATACCCAACCGCTGAAGGCGATCGCTCCAACGGGATCACTCAGCGAAATTAAAACGTTCATGCAACGCAATCTTGAAGACTATTGTAAGCGTCATAAAATGCGAGCGTTAGGTCTGGAATTTAATGTGCCGCGTGAGATGCGGAGTACACAAGAAGTAGCCGTAGGAATGGCTGCCTACGAAGACTATCCGACTATTTATGTTGAACTGCAGAGAGTGCGGAAAATGTCTGCGTCCGAAAGAGAAGCATCACTCCAACATGAAGTAAACCATGTTAGAGACTTTCTGAAAACAGGAAAGAAAATGAATTTTGACAACTGGGACCGTTTCATGAACAAACAAGACATGGTTGAGCGGTTGCGCGATGAAATCTCAGCGTGGAAACAAATTGACCCTCAACTACTCACGAAGTGTAGAAAACACATTTTAGACTCTTTGGAAACCTACAATCCGATAAAGCCTGATGAAGTGCTTGTCAAAGTTATACATGCCTTTAAACCGAAAACTGCTTCCCCGCATAAAAAGGGTGCGATTATAGAATGGATTGGGAAAGGCGATTACTACCTTCTAACGGATAAAAACCGCTTGGAAGGATTGTGGAAAGGCGACAACGATTTTGAATTTTATCCGAAAGACAAGAAACTGTTGAAAAGAGTAATCATGCCAAAAATAGAGAGCATCTTTTAATTTTTCCGATTATTCCCTCGAACCCTTTTCCATGTATTTCTCTGGTGAGCAAAGATGAAGCCAAAAAAGTTTGAGTTGACAGGAAAAGAATTGAGCCTTGCCATTGCGATAGCTGTTATGGGCTTCTTTTTCACGACCCGCCAATGGATTTTATGGCTGAACAGCCTATCACCATTCGCAGGTCTCATCGTCTACTACATCATTCTCTACGCATCTCTCTACGTTCTCAGCAGATTAGGACTCACAGTCTTCGGCATCAAGATTGACGACAAGATCGAAACCCTTGGACTGCTTCTAATCACCTTTGCTTTCTTCATCACGGTCGACTGGGAATCAGCCTACATTCAATACGTCACCAACGGATCGTTGACGGGAATGTCCAATGTATATCTGCAAGCCGAAGACGGCGCAGTCTGGTTTTTGTGGAGTCAACTTATTCAGAATATTGAAGTGCTACATGTTCTGACATATGTTGTAACCCCGTTTGTTTTAGCTCTTGTTGGCGGCTTGCTTGTAACAGGGAAAATAAAGATTGATTAATATTTCTACTCTGAGAACATGAAACAACACGAATTGCAAAGAAAAATTCACCAGTTGCACACACTCATCTACGCGGTCGTGTTCGTCATTATCAGTCTCATCGCTGTTCATTATAACTTGACGACAGGCACCGTTATCTATGATGTGGCGGCAATCGGACTCTTATCAGGTTTGGTCTCTTACGAGGTGGCGTACTATCACGGCAACAACACGCATCGCAAGAAGAAAAAATAAACAGCGAAAAATAGCTGTGGGTTTTTTCACCAAAAACAAAGAAGTTAGACCCATCACCAAACCTCTCTCCGAATTTTCGAGAAAAAAGATTCAGGGGTCTCAACATTTCAAAACCATAGCCCCGACCAAACACTCATTAATCAGACGACTGAAAGCTCTCGACCCAACCAACATCAAACTTGCTCCATACACACGTCCTAAAACAGAGTACATCTTTGACGCAAAACAGCACCGCTACGCAAAAGTCCTACGCTACGGAAAAATCAGCTTCGACTTTGACGGCAGACACGTTGAAGACGACATAGTAATCGTGCCCCATGAATTCTGGGCAGCATCCTGGAGCCGAACCAAACCAGAAGTCTACATAGACGACAACGTATACAAAAAATACTATCCATTCGCAAGTCTCCACGAAGCCATCGAAAAAGACCTAACCGAAAACCATACTTTAGAACCAGACATCGAAGCCCACGACGTAACAGACACAATCGAACACCGCACATTCCTCAAAAACCACACTCCAGAACAATGGACAGACTACGACAAACACATCAACAAGGTACAACGCAAAGAGTGGGTCTACCTGAAACAGTTCGGCACACCCATGCTCACACCCATCATCAGAACACACCACGGCGGCGGTAAAAGAAGCGTTGAACAACGGATTACAGCTTTAGAGGAAGAACACGTAAATGTAGATTTAATGTTACAACGAACAGTTGACGCTCGTTCCTATCCTGGTCGAAGTCGGAGAGTTCATAGGTTAGAAGCTCGTTTGAAAACGATTAATGATAAGATCGATGACCTGTTCAACTCGCTTCCCAAGGAAGAAAAAGTAAGACTGGCGGGTGAGCACTTCTCAGCTGCCGCAACCTCTATAGAACATTCACTTCAGAAAGAACCAGAAGTCTGGGCAAGCAAGCATCATCTCAAACGGCTTCGTAGGACTAAACGCAGATAATTACGCTATGAAACAGTCTGAACCAATTTTCTGAAAAAATTAAAACGGGTATTTCTATCTTGAACAGACATGCGAAAGCACACTAAAGATAGCGTTGTCGGATTCTACACAGGCAAAGATGGAGAAACACATCCAATTACCAAGTCACAGTCCGACCTTAGAAAGAAATTCATCGTCACCAAAGTAGCCTTCACCGCCATCGTTCCTCGAGACAAAGCCTACCAAACTATCAAAGCCATGTCTGACACCCTAGCAAAACACAAGCCAAAGGGAGAACACTGGTCGAAATGCCTCAAATGCGGATACGTCGGCAACGTCAAAGAGTTCAGCGGCGGAATCGACGCAGCTCGACCGTTAATGAAGACCGAAGCAGACTTCAAACGAAACGCCAAGAAAATCGCAGAAGTCCTTAGAGCAAAATGTCCAAAATGCGGATGGATGGGCGACAAAGGCGACGGCTACGGTGGAGTTACACTCAACTGGAGAGGAGACAAAAACCAAAAACCCCCAACCATAATGCTACGTTAAGTGTTCCTGAGGCAACTAATGTAGGCTACTTGGACTCACACATCAAAGTATTCTCACGAGAATCTCTCGCTCCATGCAAAGCTTCTTGACGAAATCGTTATAAGGCAATAGAATCTATTAGATGCTGAGAAGACTCAATATGGCTTCAGCCAAGAAAGAGACCGTCTCTCACAACATCGGAATTACCATAAGACTTGATTGGGAGAGCCGAAAAGAGCTTGAGAGCATATCCTTGTTTGAACGTGAGAAGATTGCTGTGCTCTTACGCCGGATAATTATAGAGAAGATGCAGGTCTACCAACGCAATCCTGCATACAAGCGTTTTCTCAGGTTGAGAGCAGAGAAGGTATGGCAAAGAAGGAAGAGTAAATGAAACAGGATGTTTGTGCTGGTTTTGGCAGGCCGTCACATCATAGTGTTGTAGTGTTGTTCAGACAGTACAAGGACGGGCATCGTGACGGACTCTGTCCAAAGTGTGCTGACAAGTTTAATGGATCAAATGAGAATTGGCCTCCAGGAAGTTAGGCTGGTGAAAAGACGCTTAACAAAAGACGCTTTTAAGCTACATACTATAACAATTTGCATGCTCATCCAAACAGCATGTTCTAAAGACTGTCGAAGATGCCAAATAGCTATTGACCAACACAAAAAATTGAAGGCAGAAGACGAGAAGGAAGCGTTATGAAAGAAGATAGGTTGTCTATTTATTTTTCTGGAAAAAAGATTTCGCAATTCGACAGAGAGGAACCGTCTTGAAGAAGCAAATTGAGAAGGTCTGGTGGGTCTGCGCTGTTTGTACAGTGATTTTCAGCATCGTGGGACAAATGCACTTGGATCCGTCGCGTTGGGCTATGGGCATCTTTGTATTTTCATTCTTCGGGCTCTTGTTCTCGACTGTTGCTTGGCTTTTCGCCAGTCATCTCGAATACGTTAAGAATTTAGAAAGGAAAGTGGAAGAACTTGAGAAGCAGAAGTCTGGAATTAATTTGGAAAAATCAGAGGAAAGGAAACCATCTTGAATGACATAGTGATCTTTCATTTAGCCAAGTATGCTCCTCTCACTCCTGTCAGACCTTACCGGCATTGTGCAGAAACCATCTATGAACAGATTAAGACGGGCAAAAAAACTGTTGAGTATCGGGAGATGACGCATTATTGGGTCAAGAGGCTCTGCGACCATGCCAATTGGAACATCAATGATGAACGAGTCCAAGACATGACCACGATGCTAAAGGTACATCAAGCTTGGTTTGTTGAAGGATATCCAAAATATAATTTGCCAAGAATTGAAGCCGAAATCACAGGACTATTCTATAATCCTGAGGGGCTCGGCAGCCTTGAGATCCACATCAAAGCAATCAGGGAATTAGTAAAGTCTGCTCAAAACGTGGATCCGACGAAATTCGTCATTATCAATCCAATCGTGAGGAGAGAAATGTGAGATGAAATGGCCGAAGACTCATGAGGGGCTCGTAGAACTGATTATCGAGCAGCTGTCGAAGGCTGAAACTACCTATGTGTCATTCTGCAAAGAGATGGAGATGCCTCAACCTCAGAAGGAACTGAATTATTTCTGCAACAATCGGTGCATTATTCACAAGGAACACGTCAGTCACCAGCTCTTTTGCATGCCCTTTTCATGTTTGGAATTAATTCGCCAAAATCGCTCGCCTTACCAAGAGAGTTTGCACGATGTCTTGCTTCGCCAGGTTCGCACAATGCTTGCTTCGAGACGAAGTGAAAGACTACTCGTAGACTTGATTGTTCCACAATTGGGACAAACAGAAACAACATACGTATCTTTTTGCAAGGACATGGAAAGCGCTAAGAATGACAGAAGCCCTGAAGGCGAAAAACTGTTCAGGTCTTTCTGCAATAAATCCTGTGAGGTCCACCGTCTACAATCAACGAAAATTTCGCCGAACGGCAGTCATCAACTTGTTTGCTTGCCGTTTTCATGTCTGGAATTATTAAAGAAAAAAAAGGAAGGAAAAAACAATGGGCAAAAAAATAAAGCGGTCACGATTTAAAACACCTTCGACAAGACCCGACCATCAAAAGGGAATACAAGACTATGACGATGAAAAAAAACCATGAAGGCATTTCATCCCCTTTTTGTTTTCCAAAACTCTTTGACCTTCGCCCTATTTTCAACTATCAGTGTTATGAGTAGCATTGTAAGAAGGAGGATTTCGACAATAGCATATGATAGTCTCCAGTCGCTCGTGAATAGCAGTGCATCAATCGATTGTCTGGTAAACGGATAGAAAAGAGGATTGTAACAGTGGCATGTTGAATCTATTAGAATGTGAGAAAAGCCTCCAAGGAGACATGAAACAACAACAGTTCCTAAAAAATTGCATTTTTGTTCAGGTTTATTTACGTGAAAAAATATTGACGCAACCTTAGGATACACAAGTGCGGTTAAAAGCACCGAAATAAAGGTTCCGAGCGTTCCCATTCCAATAAAACTATGAAACAATTCCCTTCCTATGTAAGAACTTTTATTCGACAGAAAATAAATGAGCGTGTCTATGTCTGAAAATGTTGAACTGACTATGAGCGCTGGCAGGCTTAAAGTTTTCTTCAACCTGTGAATCATGTATGCCACGCCAAAGTGACCAAGCGGTGAAGGCATTCCATCAGTGTCCTTTTTTGTCGTAATCGAATTTTCCAAATCTCGCTTCTACACGCCTTTTAGATGCTTGCCATTCCAGCATCATTCTACGCCAACGGATGCGCGTAACTTCCGTTCCATACACCAAAGCAAAATAGACACACAACAAACCTGCAAAAAAGAAAAATACGCTAACAATATTTAAACCGTTTACCATGCTAATAGAAATGCAAACGACCGTTAGAATTAAGAACAAGAATATAAACTGCTTTAGACGTCGTTCTTCATTTGTCGCCATTAGTTCTTCTCCAAAACTTCTCTTTGGATTATTCTAAATAAAATACTTTCGACTACAATTCAACTTTTTTCCTCTTGGGAAGAAAAGTATCAAGTTTCTGTTGTTTCGGGTCATTGATACCATGATGCCTTTTTATTGCCTCATAATCTGTTCGGTAGTTTGAACGCCAATCTGGAAATCTCAAAATGAAATTCTTTTGGTGAATATAACAAAACTCACCATCCCAGAAAACGCCGTACTTTTCTACTAACCTTGCTAGGACTGGTGCGTTCCCAATGTGCGTGTAACTGACATCTAAGACCCAGTGGAAGTTAAACCATAAACAGTTATCCTTCAATCTCGCACCCTTAACACGTTGATTTTTCTGATTAAAATAGTTTCGGCTGGCAGAATACTTCCGTTGAAGTAATGTCGCCGATTCTCGTCTCATGCCCTTACGAAAGACCGATTCCATTTCTTGGATGAATCCCATCGGAATTTTGCAGCGAAGAGCATTCCTTGCTTTTGATTATTTCCCCTAAAACATTTGCGATGCAGAGAGACTGCAGGGAGAGAAAATATTGTAAGTCATTGAGCCAAAAGTTCTTGAATTGGGTCGTGAGTTTTTTCTTTGGAATATTGGCGATGGGAAAGTTGGTTAATTGTTTCATGAAGAAAGTCCATTGTTCTTGGATGGATTGATGGACTGTAGCAAGAGTTTGACGTATAAAGCAAAAAGTTCTTGAAAAGGTCCATGAATCCAATGCGCTTTTTATAATAAAACCGCAATCTTCCATGCTTACCATGCCGTTTCAAAAATCGTGGCGAGTTCTACTGCCCTGCTGGTTGAGTTAAAATTATTATATTATAGCGACGTGAAGTGAAAAATTCCTGTGCAGAATACAGGTTGTACTAATAGAAATCGCACAAGAACTATCTTCATAGAAAAAGAGAGCTGTTCATATTTCACTATTCTATTATTGAGGAAATAGCGTTGAACAAACATCAACAGAGTCCTTGGAAAGATTTCTTTGACACGCCTAAAGGAAGGGTTGTTGGACTCTTCAGTGTAGCCCTTTTTGTAATAATCGCCCTGTCACAAATCCAAGTTCCTTCTGCGGTCCGTGTTCGAGTCAAAATATTGAGCGCCGACACCACACCTGCCTTTGACTTATTCCTTGCGCCTGCAGATGAAAACGGCATGATGGTTAGCACTGAATTAGAAGAAATCTCACTGTCGCTCACAAACGGTGTTTACAGGAGAAAGTGCAGCAAGCTACTCATCAAATGTGTGGACATTCATTAAAATAGTGACTGCTTCAAACACGTTTTACAACGTGCTCGCAGTTCCAAAACATCCGTTGCTTTCGCCCCCATCTCTGTGCGAAGTCTATACATATTTTGACAGCGCAGGCTCTCTCCGAATCCTAAGCATCACTTTGCGATAGTCTACCACAAGAGTCTTATTTGCATAGGTGCGCCGTTGTACTCCGTTGTATTTTATCTATGAGGGAATCCGAAACAATGAAAGGCTCAAACCTTTTCTACGGCATCCTGCTTCTCCTCATAACCTACTTCATCGGATTCGTGTCAAGCATCAACATTGGAAACATATTCGGTTATCCCATCAACATTCCTAACCCGTTCTATGGGCTCGGACAAATGACTTTCTTCAACGTGCCAATCTGGGTGTTTCTCTGTTTCTTGGGTTTCCTTTGTATCATTACTGCTTTCCAAAACGACAAGAAAATTGTGGTTCAAGAAGTAAGAGGCAAATAGATATTTAATATTTGGAGACGCGTGATATGCAAAGTGCAGAAAAAGCTGGTGGAATATTCGGGACGGGTGGGCTTGCAGGTCTACTCTTAGTGTTGGCTGTACCTGGCGTCGGAATCATTCTGCTGATAATCGGCATAGTCTTCATAGCGGTTCTGCTCGGCGCGGGCGTCATCATCTACTTGACACTTCAGTCCATGCATATTTGGACAGCGACTATTTTCACAGTTGCCGCCTTGTTTCTATTCTACATCGCTGTGAAAACCAAGATTGTCAACGACCAAACTTTGAAGAAATTTCCGTGGCTGCCACTGTTGATACCTGGAGCTTTTCTTTTCGGTTGGTTGACAGACATTAGCGGCAGTATACGGTTCACTGTTGCACCGATGGCTGTGGCTGCTCCTCAACAGGCCAGCGCAACCGCGCTCATCTTGTTTCTGCTGGTCGTCGGAGTCCTTTACATAACAAGTGAATACGTAGGTGGTTCGAAAACTCCAGAGCATACGCGTCGCAAAAGACGACAATAAAAAAACGAGCCCTGATTGAATCGCCATCAGTATTTCTCTGTTAAGAATGTGAGGGAAATGGGCAAATCTGCTTTGGGATCTATTTTTGTTCTCTGCGGTTTAGCAATGCTTATTGTTCCTTACACTGGTCTACTGCCGATGACCATTATCTCAGCGTCAAACGTTTACATTCTACAGCAGGGGTCTTCTGGTGCAGATGGTGAGTGGCACGGTTCATACTGGATTGTGACGTTCCTAGCTGACGCAAGCGAATCCTACCTCTACTACAAGTTCGACAGTTCGCAGTCTGTACTCTACGGTCAAGACGCGATTAGTGGTCAAAAGATAGTTCCGCAGGCGGTTGTCGAAATGACAATCACTCCGCAGCAACCCTACTACCTGCGGGCGTTAAGTACGACGACAGTTCAATCAACGCCTGTAGTCAATAATCTGCTCGGCAGATACGACACCTTCGATGAGAACCTTCAACTTTCATATTGGGAGTTCTTTTGGCAACATTACGGTGAACCACAATCAACAAGAATAGTGAATCAACGAATGGAGTTCCCAGGCGGGGACCGCGTGTTGGACGGCGTATTTTGTGCTGCCAAGAGCATTCGAGACACCTACATCCAGCTTGACACAAACGGCGGGGGCGATAGTTTCTGGTTCGATTTAAATGTCGATGGCAGATATACTGTACAGACTTATAGCTTCGGATACGGGGTCACTGGTGGGTCGTCAATCAACAAGTATGACTGGCCGACAAACACAAAAACTGGCGTCTGGTCTGGGTCGTTACCACGTTCTGGGGGATCCGTTCGCGCATGGAAAATCAGCTGGGACACGTACGGGCTCAACAAACTTCACTGGTATTACAGCCTGACCAACGCTGCCTTAGACGGCGGATACACTTGGGTGGAGTTCGCAACACACGACTATACGCTAATATCAGAAACAGTCATACCGTCATTCTGGTTCGGACCTTTCTCCCCATCTCATGGGCTTGACTGGGTTGACAACTTTCATTGGGAATCTAACAATCCGGCAGGAACTGCTCCTGCTTTAAACGTGCCTACACGCACTTTCTCCACGTCTTACTGGGAACTACATACTCCGTTTCAATTGGAATTGAAGAAGACAGTTGGCAAGAATTTGTTTGACATTACACAAACTTTCGATACTGTTGGAGGGATAAATCCAGTTCAAATGACTAATCCGAATGACCCCGCCGAGACATTCTATGTTACAGAGCTTGGCAAATTGACGACTGGTTACGATATCTCGCTACCCGACCTCTACTTCGTCGATAATGTTGCGTACGTGAATGAATACGCTATTGATAATGTGGTCAAATTTGATGTCGCCTCCAACTCCTTCTCTAAGTATTGGTATGGGCCTCATCGCGATGCCACAAGCGCCATAACGCCAAACGGTCTTAGTTCTCCATATCCAATCGGTTGGTCTGCGGACACTACCAACGAAATCTACACCGCTAACGCGCCTACCATCACAAACCTGCAAAGTTATCTTGATAATCAGGGTTATCACAGACGGTCGCCGGATGTTTGGGGGCAAGGATACGCCATCGGCTCCGGTACGTTAAGAATCAACCTGCCGTATGGTGCTGCCAACAGCCTCGTCACCACCAAAATAAGCACTGAACTTGCCGACAGCGTCATCTATTCACCTGCGGTTGTGACTGGATACTTCACTAATCTCGTATGGTCGAGAACGGGAAATGACCAAATAACTATCGAAGACGGCGCAACAGAGAATTTTGCTTCGACAATATACAATAATTGCACAATTCAAGGCACCTACATCGTTCAGGCATCAGCGTCAGCGTCAGAACTCTACATAAACCCTGCACAAAACTCGCTAACTTTAGCTCCTGCCACATCTAACAGCTTGTCTTTTGCGGCCACCAACAATGGCGTTCCATCCGCAAAAGCATGCAGTGTTACTTTACAATTGAAAAATCAGGCAGGCACAATCTTGGACACTAAAATTTTGAATGCCATCCTCAATCCGGGCATTATTCCACCAAAATATTCAGATGTAACCATCTCAACCAGCGGACAGGGCACTACGAATCCCATAGCGGGACACTACCCTTCAACATATGTTCAAGGAACAGACCTCACAATTCAAGCCACAGCATCCACTGGACACCACTACGTAAAAGTCATGCGTGGCTCAACCATCATTACTTCACTTCCGCCAATCATCATAACCAACCTTCAAGCCATAGAAATCATCGGAGTCTTCTTCGAACCTAACAGCGTCAGTCAAGCAACCGTGATTATCGGTACAACACAAGGTGGCGATATAACTCCAATTGCTGGAACCTACCAATTTCCAATCGGGACACAGTTCAACATGACAGCAACACCACATGCAGGATACGAATTCGGTGCTTGGGTCGTCAACAACATTCAACATAGCACACTGCTATCGGATTCAGTCACACTTTCCACTTCAGGGACATATGTAATCCAAGCATTATTTGTGCAGAAGCCACCAGTGACGGACTACACATATCTGCAATTCCTCGGCGTTGGTTTTGTTGTCGTAGGTTTTGGACTGGTCTTGGTGGACCGACGTCCACCCATCAGCCGCAAAAAATACTGAACTTGATGTTGCCGTAGTCACGTTATCGCAGGTCAAGGCCAGATTTCTTGGTATCGTGTTCCATTAATGTCGTAAAAATGTGGACTGTAACCTTCGACTGGTGTTACTCTCCCAAAAGGCATGCTCATTACTTCTGGCGTGCCATCAGGCAAGTATATTGTCAACTGCGCCATCGTCAGGCGTGATATTTCAACGTACCAGACGTCTCCGTAACTACTGATAGTTATAGGCCCAAGAATCCTTGCGATGGCCACGGTTGTTCCGTTGAATGTCCAAGCCCAAATGCTTTCTGGCATTACAGACCCGTACATTCGACTACGCAAAACAATGTCTCTCAGGTCGATAACGTTCAACACAGTGCCGACCATACCAGTTCGCGCAGTCAAAAGCGTTGGAAAACAGTAACCATTTAGCGTTTCACTACCGACCGGCCAAGTCATGTACATCATGATTGCCTTTATCAGTTGGTCATGAGATGCGGGAGCTACAGCTCTCGTAATTGCCAAGTATCCAGACATGGTAATTACACCAATCAGCAGACCTACAAAAACACATGCAACCTGTTGCTTATGCTCAGCCAATTATGGTTCACCTTCTGCACAAGAAATATCGCTGAGAGACGCATATTTCATAGTTAGGAGATTACAAATGCAGAATGACCAACAAAAGAAGTTCATTACAGTAGTGCTTCTCGTCATACTTCTTGGAGCGGCAGTCTACTACCTTGAAACTTACCAAGGACTCACATGGATTACTGTGCAAAAAATAGAAGTTGACCCTCAAGGCTATCCAGACGCAAATGGTATGTGGAAGGGAAGTTTCTGGGCGATGACCACAGCCTTATCAGCTTCCGACGACCTCGCAGGTTTCACGGTGCCAGTTAATCAAACAGACACCGAAACCGTTAACGGAACAGGCTACACTTTTCACACTGGAGCATCAATAGAAATCAGAGTGGATCCCGATCTGCCATATCTGCTTCGGAGAATCCGCGCAGTACCCTACCAAGTGACACCGCTGACTTATCGAAGCTGGATGAACAAAATCCTACCTAACGGCGGGGCAACGCCAGGCGAGGCAGACGCACAGGCAGTCAATGCAATAACCTATGATTGGGCTGAAACTGGCTGGGAAGTTCACACGCCTTTCTGGGTTACTATCTTGAAAGATGGCGTGGAAGTTGCGCATGTGCAATTAGACAATGGTGGAAACCAGACGACCGCAATAATACCCGTTCCCTCAATAGGCAAAGCCATAAGAATTGAAAACCTCGGCTACTTGAGCGGCGTCTACACGGAACCTCAAGTGCCAATAATGGGACAGATGGCTTTCTTCAGCCACGACTACGCTTATGACATGGCTTCAGCGTTCCGATACATTTCCTACGACAAAGGAGTCAGTTTCGACCCAGCTTTACTTATCGGAGATCAACTTGAACGCATCCGCGACGGTTCATCAGACGCCTATTCACTCTACTGGTACGGACAATATTACAGGTGGGCGGCAAAATACTATGCGTGGATGCCGCCTGCAGGATACAAGCCAGCTGTAGGCACTGTGTGGGGCGGGGTTAGCATGATTGATACAGACCGTTACGGGGGATGGAAAGCATCAGATGACACATGGACATACAAGAGAGATCCAATAGCACCAGTGATTTTCCCGGCAGACAAGAGCCAACTGCCCGCTGACAAAAGAGCTTACTATTCCTTGACAGAGTTTCTTGAGTTCAAAGGGGTTGCAAACTTGGCAACAGGTCTTTTCCAAACGTTCGACAGTTGGATATTGGACACTGTAAACATGCAAGTTAAGGTCAACATTCCATGGGGCGCTTACGGCGTTCCACTCATCACCTTCCGTGTTCCAACAGAACTCGCTGACACATGGGTTGACAGACCACAAATCTCTAACGTGCAACCAGCGCTTGTTTGGGCAAGCACAGGCACGAAATACCAACCTAACCTAATAGTAAACGACAAAATTGTATGTACATTAACCCAAATGTCAAGTGTAAAAAGCTCAGTTCGAGTCTACGCGAGCGTCAACATTCCACAATTAGCAGTCTGGCCTTCGCAGAGAACCGAAACACTTAGTCCGGGCGAGAGCGTAATCGTTTATTTCGATGTGACAAACGCTGGAGTGCCTGCGGACATCGAGTTTAAGGTTACGGTTCAATGCTATGAAATGTACAGCAACACCCTGACGGGCGAAGACTCCGTGACTGGCATAGCAAAGAAGTTCAACGTTCAGCAAACCTTACTGAGAATCACGGTTATCGACCCACTGAAGACTGGCAACCTATGGGTTTCCGGAATTAGCGTTCAAATACAGTATCCAGCGACAGGCGGAACTACGCAATCAGGTTTCTCAGACCAATATGGCGTGATACAATGGACTTTGGCAACCAGCGGCGTGCCATACTCGGGAGACGTGTCGATTTCGACTATGGAAACATTCACGTATAAAGCATCATTCCAAACTGTAAGCGTGGCTCCTGGGATACCCAAGGAAGTAACCGTGAGCCTCGTGAGACAAGGGGCACCACCACCCTCCACGATTCCATGGGAATGGATCGTCGTCGGCTCCGTGATTGCTGTAATGGCCGCGTCCGTCGTAGTGTTGGCCAAGCGAAAATCACCAGTTTCCCAAAAACAATCAGTTTCCCGTAGGATTCGCTAACTTTCCTTCTTTTTCTCACGGATATTTCTATTGTGAGGCAACAGAATGGAAGAAAAACTGTCATGGAAGAATCAGCATACACTATGGCTACTATTAGGCGTAAGCTTTGGGTTCATCGCATACTTCATCGTGACACCTGCCAAGGCTGGCTTCTCAACTGGAATAATCTATGCTCTGTCTGCCATAACCATCGGTGAAATGCTATACATCAGAGCGGCAGCGGAGGGGAAGACAAAACAACCGAATATTTGGGCAATGATAATCGGCGCAATCGTCGGGTCTATGCCTGTCATAATTTCGTTGACTACATTCGACTCAAACGCGGCTTTGTGGATCAGCATCATTGGCATTGTTGCTGTTTACTGCTTAAACGAGCAGGATGGCTTCGGAATCGACTTTCTCGGAATACGAGACGCACAAGCAGGATTGCTTGCAGTTGTACCAATGTTTATTTGGGTTCTATTCTCATTGGTCTGGTTGCAGAACAACATGAACGTTCTGCTTTGGCAAAACATAGTCTATCATGTTGGACTGTTGCTCTTTGCAGGCTACTCGGCACTAAGATTCTTGGGTGCTGGTGTGGCGGAAAACGAAAAAGCACAGAAATACCATGTTTACCTGCTTGCGTTGGCGGTTCTCGGGGCACTTTTGACCCTAAACACGCTCGGCGGAACATTTGCCTTCACATAGATATTATTTAAGTAGGAGACTTGAACAGAATGAAGGACGTACATAAGGTAGGACTCGTCGCAGTTTTAGTGCTCGCTATTGTCTTCGCGTATTACAACAATGCGTTCTCTGGAATAGGTTATCCAGCTCCAGGAGCACAACAGCCATCAACAAGCGGCACAATCTTTCCATTTAATCCACTGATAGGACAAACGTTTTTCAGAACAGACATGAACGCATGGTACACATTCACTGTTACAGGCTGGCAACCAACGACAGCTCCTCCGGTATATGGTGTTCGGGGCACCTTCTCAATGTTTGACACCGCCTACAATACTTTGGACATTTCCGCAGGTCTGACGGCAACAGACGTTGTCCAGAGTTTCTGGGCGTACAGAAGCGCAAACTGGATACTGCTAGGTGCGCACGGCGGCTCTGGAACGAACGTGGAAGTTACCGACGCGGACCAAGGATACGTCTACGTCATGATGCAGCCATACAGCACTCAAACATACATTCCAGACATCGCCAAAGTTCTCGCTATGAACGCCAGAGCCGTAGGCTCACAATTTGTGGATGCAAATGGTGACAACCTTAAGGAAGTAATGATAAAGTGGAACATGGCTAACGTGCCTGCAGCTGCAAGCGGCTATCCATCAACTACGTTCACAGGCTATTATCTCGACGAAATCTCGGCTTCGGCTTCTATAACCCGAGGAGCAAACATTACAGGTGCAACAGCGGCTTCGAAAATCTCATATTTCGCGCCATACATGACTATGGGCACAGTGAAGACAGGCGTAGCTGTCACCAAGATTGAAATCAAGTGCAACACTACATTGCCTTCCCTAGCATCTCTTATTAGCGTGAACATACCTGGCAAAGGGAACTATCAAGCAAGTAGCGCCGGATACCAGTTGACTGACACATACCAAATCTGGACCTACACAATAGCAACTGACCTTTCAAATGCCCTACTCTGGGAGTATCCACAGAACAGCTTTGACAAACAAGACCTTACTTTCGGCATTCAAACATCTTTGGCTTCTGACAATGAAATCGTATGGACAGTCAATGTCTACGAACTAAACTATGCGCAGACAGTCGTCATAGAGTCCACAACGCAACAGATCACCTACGCATAAACCCCCAACGAGGGCTTGCTCGCCCTCCCGGCGTCAACCCTCGCTTTTTCTAATATCATTTATCTACATATTTCTTTCTTGGTGATAGTTTACGAGCACGCATACCACGAAGGATGTCGCTGCGTTCATACTGTTTGAAGCTCTTACCGCATACATTACTGCCCACTCGTGGTTGCAGGCAGCTTCCAGCGGAAACTCGGCTATGCAGACGCAGGTCATCTTTTACACGATTCTGCTGTCGCTCAACTGGATTGCCTTGATACTCATCTTCGTGCATTATCAGGATACCCGCAATCTTGTGAACTACGTCGAAAATCTTAGCGGCAAAGATGGAATAACGATATTGCTGGCCATCATAGGCGTATTCGTCTTCGCGGCTGTAATCTCTCGTCCGTGGACGACAACCGCCATATACGTTCCGACTTTTGCACAGATGAACCTTGACTTTGTACACTTTGACGTCACACTTTTCATCATGACAGTTCTCACCAATTTTGCTTTAGTGGCTAACAGTGAGGAAACCACAAAACTCGTAGGACACAACGCATTATACATTTACCTTGCCAGCCGTTATCCTGAAAACGATAAATACAATAAGTGGGTCAGTGTTCTTGCACCCATCTCATTCTGGTCAGTACTTCACGCGTACGTCGCCTATCTAGGACCTCTGATCTGGCAGCTCGTCTTAGCCGCGTGGGTTGCTGGGATCATAATCTTTGCAATACTATGGAAAACCCAGAGTCTCTTAGCCGCCATAACGGTGCACGGAACATACAACGTCATAGTCGTCACAGCAACAGGAATGGGCTGGCTGATGCTCACTCCTGGAGCCTTAACATTCTATATTGGATATGCGGTCTTCAACCTCGCCCTCATTATTTATAATGTGACTAGGCAAAAGAATAGGGTTTCCCAACAAAAGGAGGAAGTAAGATGCGCAAGAAGCAGAAACCTGCGATAGTCTCAGGCGGCGAACTCTCAAGAGGCGACATAGCGATTGCAGTGTTCATTTTTGCAACTCTTCTATTTACCAGAATTGACTATCTGATTAATTGCGACTTTACCGCGTATGGTCTACGGTATAGCGAGAGTTGGGGTGTAATTTATCAATTGATTTATTTTCTGTTGTTTCAAATGACTATTGTGTGGGTCTATCTTTTTTCACGGTCTTGGAAGCTATGCATAGTGTTGGAAGCCTTTGTGTTACCTGGAGGTCAAGACCTGATTTATTTTGGCGTATGGGGAAAGGGTCAATTTCCAACGGGGGACTGGACATGGATGCCACTATACAAAGTATTTGGAACGTGTACCACTCAAATGATGATAGCTTTTACAGCCATAACAACAGCTGCTGCCATACTCCTTGTTAGGGCAAAGCTTCCTTGGAGGGTTTAAATAAGCGCGGTCTTCAACCTCGCGCTCATTACCATCTCATTGAGGTCACGTCACCAAAAAAGTGGATATTTATTATACAGCTAGGCAAGTGAATAACCATGTCTGAAAAAACGAAGGTAAAAACATTATTCGCTAGCGCGCTCATATGTATAGCAATATTGTCTATAATAGGCATATCTCTCTCAACATTGATTGTCTCTGTAAATGCGGCAACTTATCAGATAAGTGTTCTTGATGCAGACACACAGTTGCCTGTCGTAGGTGCAGAAATAACTTTAATAGCGTTAAAATATGTGGGTGGCATTTTCATTGCTAACGTGTATTTCCAGGGGCACACCAACGGTTATGGCGTAACTACAATAGACACAAATGGGTATACTCCAGATTCATGGCGAGTTGAAGCCACAGATTATATCCCTCAATTTTTTGGTGTACCTCCAAGCCAAGGAGTAGTAGTTTACCTCAAATATGCGAAGATTCGAACTTCAATTTCGATTAACGTTAATCCTTCATCTGGAGTTGTGCCATTTGACATCGCAGTCACGGGTACGCTGATCGACGAGACTGGAAATCCAGTCGGCGGTAAAACTGTCAACTTGTATAGTCAGGTGCTACTACCACCTGAGCCGACTACAACAACAACAACAGCAGGCAGTTACACTTTTAGCGTAAGTATTATCCATGTTGATAGAATATATCAATTATGTGTAACGTTTGGTGGTGACGCTGCCTACAAAGGTTGCAATAGTCAACTTATAATAGTCAATACATATACAACACCACCAATAATAACACCATCACCTGAACCTACACCATCACCTGAACCTACACCACCACTAAATTCTTTAGATCTCGGCCTTATAGGAATAACAGTCGTCGCAGTCGCCTTTGCAGTTCTACCACGAAAGAGAGGAAAACTCAAATAACCATTCTTTTTCTTTGTCGAAGGATGCTGTGTATTTCTTAGTTGATGGCATAGACTTTAATAGGGAAGAGAGTAAAATGAGCATCAACGGGTGCTAAAGGGTGCTATAAGATGAAATCTCACTTTGATCTGAACAAGAAGCATATACTGTTTCACGTTTTCGGGATTCTCAGCCTCCTAGGGGCTGTTTCTCTAATGGCTATTACTTTCTTTTCCATCACGGTACATGGCTACTGCCTTACGGTTGAGGACAATCTTGCGGTCCGCTGGTTTGAAGCTGGAGTTGCAGGTTACGCAGTCGTTTACTTCCTGTATATTGTATCGTATGTGCTACCACGCGTCTTTCCCAAAAGGAGGAAGTAAGCAAATGAAGAACAAACTGATTACGACATTTCTTCTCTCTTGTCTTCTTGCAATCGTATTCCTCAGCGTTTTTCAGCATGTTCCATTAGAGGTTTACGCTACGGCTACGCCATATACTGTTGTCGGCACAGAGTCAAGCTCTGCAACTCGTTTTTCTTTTCAGGAACATGTTGTTTACGCTAATGGCAGTTACAGAGTTTTTTATTCAGACCCAGATGATGGATATGAACAATGGTATAGCTATGCAAGTTCTACAGATGGTTCGTCATGGTCTGTTCAGGATTATGACATTCTTCAAGCCTTAACTGGGCATTTTTCGGTCTTTTTTGATGGAACCTTCATTCACCGTACATATTATGGTTCTGGTACTACAGGTTTATACTATTGCAGGGGGAGTCCTAACTCAGATGAGTCAATTAGTTGGGGTGCGGAGCAGACAATTAATATTGGTACTGGTGTTTCCGCATTTAATCCATGTATAACAGTTGATGATGGTGGACATGTATGGATAGGATACAAAAACACCAGTGCTGCTGGTAGTTTTCCATATGTTATTAAAAACGGCTATACAAACGAAACGTGGAGTACAGCTTCTGGGTTTCCATATAAGCTTTCAACGACCGATAGTGTCAGTTGGGCAGTTGAACCCATATCGTTGACTGGAGGAAAAGTTTATGTTGTCTATTGCCGGCAGAATCAGCTTGGTAGAGGACGACTTTCAAGTGATGGTTTAACATTTGGTTCTGAAGAAACAATCAGTTCATACAATATTGCATATCAATCAACAATACCATACGGCTATTCCTTTTCCGCCTCGAATATAGGTGACGAAGTCCAGTTTGTGTACCTCAGATATGGAACTTATCAAATTCGCTTCAACACACGCAATATTGGTGCTGGGTGGCAAACAGAAGAGCTTGTACAAGATTCAGTCGCCTCAGATTCTGTTCCAGCAATCTCCATTGACACAAGCGAAAATCTCACCTATTGTTTATGGGCTGGTTCACCAACAGCTAACCACATTTACTACAAGCAGAGAAGTGGAGGAACTTGGTCTTCTCTAACAGATTGGATAGATGAGAGTACAAATGGTTTGTCACGGAATGACGCATTAACATGCTCTCATAATCAACTATATTGGAGCTCTATAGGTGTACAATATTTGACCAACAACGCAACTACTGGTTACTACAATGTTAGATTCGCATTTTTACCTGAGCCACCTAGTTTACTAACTTTCAACAGCAAATACGTGATTTCGAGTCAAACAGCAGTAACAACAACTTCAGCTACTCTTGTAAACGATACGCAGGCTTCTCAAACGTTTTTGTTAGGCTCTTCAAAGGTTGTGCTCGCCATTTATGCAGCGAACAACATTCAAGGCGCAGCTATGCCAGGGAATGGTATGCAAAACGCTATCAGCGTTGACGGGGTTGACCATGCGATAAGTTGGGATTCGGGGGGTCTGAATAATGCTGTCCGAAACACGGTTTTCTGGGTTGGAACGTTGGCGAGTGGAAGTCACACCGTCAAGGGCAGGTTTGCAAGTAACACTGCTGATTCGACTGCTACCATAAGTAACAGGGTGCTCGTCATTATGGTCTTCGATGGAGATGAGTTTGAGTATGTTGATGACACAACGTGGTGGTACACCACATCAACATCTTTTGTTGATGACCCTTACGCTCAAGCAACATTCACGCCCTCTGGAGCATGCAAAGCGTTTGTCATGTACAATGCAGCAAGTACCCCAGATGATGAGCCACTACCCTATCAAGGAGAACTCGGCAAAAAAGCAGCTGTTAGTATAGCTGGGGTAGACTATGGACAAGCAGAGAAAGCACCAGGAACTGGTCAGAGAGGTTATGACAGCGTGTTTACTTGCCACGCTCTGAACTTATCGGCAGTTGAAACAACCGTGAAAGGTAGAATTGCCACTTGTATGTCGACTGAGACAGTTGCCACTTGTGACAGTCGTCAACTTGCAGTTTTGCTTTTAGCAGATTCCACGCTGATGGATGTCATTACCTCAACAACACAAGTGAGCACAAACTCAGCGACTTTGGTGGATGACACTCAAGCAACAATTAGCAGAACGACCAGTGATACTCGTGAGGTTTTAGTTGTTGCAATGGGAACAAAACGGGCGGGTACTGACGTTGACTCAACCGCATTCGCCCCATGTTATGGCATAAAAATTGATGATAATGAAAGGGCAAACTCGAGAAGTAAAAGCTATACAGGAGATGGCCCTCAAAGTGCCTCAACAGGCTATGCCGAGCAGCTATCCGCTGGTTCTCACACTGTTCAAGGCAGGTTCTCACGAAATACAGCTGGGTCCTATTATTGCAAAATAGACGCTCGACAGGTAGTAGCATTATGGTTCGTTGCCCCACCACCTATTACAATAACCCTTGCAACTACCCCTCTCACTAGCTGTAATGTTAGGCTTGACAGCGGAACATGGTATTCAGCACCACACGACTATACTGATATAACTCCGAGTAGTTCCCATAGCATTGAAGTGCAAGACCCTTACATTGTAACCCCAAGCCAGGAACAATATGTTTGGGCTTCTTGGAGTGATTCAGGGGCTAACCCTCATAACGTAGCACCAGCAACAAACACAACCTATACCGCTACGATGACTCACCAATGGTATTTCTTGGTGTCGTCAACTTATGACAGTCCAACGGGGACAGGTTGGTATAATGCTGGTTCCAGCTGTTCGGGTTCGTCGGTTACTACACCTGTTTCGGGTGGAGCGGGAATTCGTTATCAAACAACAGGATGGACTGGAACAGGAAGCTTGAGTTCAGGCGGAACGTATGGTGCAACTAGTACAGATTCTTTCACGATAAATGCTTATTCAACTTGCACTTGGAACTGGATAACACAGTATCAGCCGACAATAACTCTAACTGGTACGACATCAAGTTTAACAACCTCAATCACTGCTAGGACATTGAACGGAGCAAGCAACACGCCTAGTGGTCTATATACAAGTTGGTCAGATTGGTGTGATTCTGGTACAACACTAACCTTCAACGATGTAAACACTGGAGGCGGCTCAGCAACTGAAAGATTGCATACTGTTTCTACTAGGTCTTGGACGGTATCAAGTGCCTTTTCTGCAACAATTACATATATCCATCAATGGAAGCCAAGTATTACACTTGGAGGAACGTTATCTGGAGATACTGTAGATATAACTGTTAGAACATTAGATGGCTCATCTGCTACGGTTTCTGGGTTATACACTTCGTGGAACGATTGGTGCGATGATTCAACAACTTTAACTTTCTCTGCCACTTCAACTTCTGGCAAACAGTGCAGGTCAACAACCGCTAGGTCATGGACTGTATCGTCAGCATTTTCAGCTACGCCTATTTGGGACAGAATTCATATAGATTCTTTAGGTCTAAGCGACACAAGAATAAATGCGAATGGAGTAGAAACTTCAACTCTTTATGCCACTGCAAGTTTAGAATATGACAGCCATGCATTAGGCTCTGGTGACAGTCTAACTATAAGTGGATTAGCACTTTCATGGGTTGCTGGCAACAGTAGATTTGAGGGAACGACAGTATCTAGTTCTTCCGTAACCTCAACAACGTACAATGCTTTTACGTCTGGTAACGAAGCCACACATGGCATAACTGCGGGTAATATTAATTCTAAAACGGCGACAATAATATGGGATAAACTCCAAGTGCAGTCATATAGTGTTTCAGATTCTAGGGATAATATAAATGATGCTGTAACCATTGACGCCTTGATTTGGTTTGATTACGACGATACAGTATGTACAACTGCCACTATTACGATAAATGGTTACTCTGCTACGCATCAAGGTTCAGGCGTATATAGACTTACCAGAACATCTTCGACTGTAACTTCCGTCACTTACAACACGGTTGCCTGCTCTGCTGAAAGTTCTTATGGAATAACCACAGTTGACCAAAATTCTAAATCAGCTGCTGTGATTTGGGACAGAGTTGTGATTTCCATACTCGCTAACTCGACGAATCCAGACGCTGGACAAACAATTCATTCCATAATCACTGCCACTTACGAGTATGGTGGAGCGCATGTTATAAGCTGGACCGTTAACATTTTAAGGAATGGCACGCACTTTGCCGCAGGCAACTTCACAGATTACTCCGCAGGCAATGCCATCTATCATTACACAACGGAAAATGTGACTGAAAACACTTATGGTTTAACAGTCTACACAACTAATACGTTGACTGTGGTTTGGGCGAATCTTTTCGTTGAAATCGACCAGATCAACATTGCAGACAGCAGAATAAACATTGGAACGCAAGCCTTAGCCTACTATCATTGTCGTTGGAGTAGCAATCTCACCAGCTGCACCACGGGAACTTTATATGTGAACGGCACGAACTTTAGTATAAACGGCACAGGATGGGCCACTGCGACTTTTACCTTCGGCACAGTCACCAAAAAAGTTTTGGCTATAACAGATGTGAACGTGGACGGCGTAACAAGTTACGGACAAATTCCAGCGGACCCCGAAATCATTTGGGATGAGGCAAACGTGTACTACTTCACGGTCGACCATCCTCGCGTCGACATAAACAGTACAGTTGAAGTTCGTGTGAGCGCAATGCTGTCGTTCGATTCTTATGCGTTTGGAAGTGGAGACACAGTGAAAGTGAACGGAACCACATTGACTTGGGATGCTGTAAACAATTGGTTTGAAGTTTCATTCTCTAAAAGTACGATTGGACAATGGACTTTTACAGTAACAAGTGTCCAAGAAAGCATCTACACAATAACCAGCTTCAGTGTCAGCGTTTCTGCACCTACGGCAATCTGGGATAAAGCGCGGATTTACTATGAAGCGTTGAACATTTCAAGAGTGGACATCACCGCGCCCATAGAGTTCAGGGTCAAAGGGCTTCTTCTTTTTGACAATACTCCATTGGGCTCAGGCGACGTGATTACAGCGAATTTTGGTTTGTTAACATGGGATGCAACGCATGGCTGGTTCAAAAGTTCCAGAACACAAGCATCAGTGGGCAACTACACCTTCACAGTGTCCTCACTCAACCAAGCCTACGGCATAACAGTATTCGAAATCAACGTGACGAATCCAACGGCGATATGGGATAGACTTAGCATCAGCTTTTCAGCGAGCGCAACAAACCCGAAAGGCGGTCAAACAGTAAACATCAATTGGACCATCAATCGACAGTATGACAACAGTATTGTCACAAGTTTCGTGTTAAATGTTACACAAGATGCAGCAATATGGCTACAAAATTGGACAACACATGGACAAATAATATTTGCGTCTGGAGGTGTTTGGCACACATTCGATTGCTCAGAAATAGTAGATAACACTTACAATCTGACAAGCTTTGTGTCAACATCCATAACAGTCTTTTGGATATGGACCGCACCTGTGTCTCCTCCTGGAGGACCGTTGACTCCATCACAAATAGCTCCAGTTACTTTTTATGGGAGCTTAGTATCGTTAGGCAGCGTCGCAAGAGGACAGCAAATCTACATTTCATTCACAATAACTTGGGTCGGCGCAAACCAAATCACCGTGACTAACATGTCGTTCATCGGCCCCGACTGGTCAGTGACGTTTCCGCAGCTTCCCAAAACCTTTGACAGAGAACTTGGCATGGACAACGGAACAGCAACGCTAATTATCCTTGTAATCGTGCCAGACACAGTCTCGCTAGGCTCTCAGCAAATAACCGTCATCGTCACTGCTGAAGGAGGAATTCCTCCTTCACAATCCCAAGTAAACTGCATTGCCCAGTTCACAGTCGCTTTACCGCCTATCCAATCATCGCCATACACAATACAAACTATTGTCGGAGCCACACTCGCAGTCGGTTTAGGCTCAGTCTTATTTATCGGCACTCGAAAAAAGAAAAGCCCAGTCTGAAGAGACTATTTGACGACCACTGTTCGTCCGACGAACATCATTAACTCAGTAAGTTTTAAAAAAAATGTTAGCATGAAAGCTCCTGCCTTAGGCATGAAGATGAATTGCGTAGTCAATGGAAAACTTGATTCTTCTGCACTGACAGTGACGGACTTGTTGTTGAGCATCCGCGAAACGTGAAGAGAGCTGAGAAGTTGTTGGCGAAGCAGCAGCAGAAGCTTTCAAGGAAAAAGAAGGGTAGCCGTAATCGGCGCAGGCAGAAGGTTCGTGTTGCTTTGGTGCATGAAAGGGTTGAGCTTCGTCGTAACGATTTTCTGCATAAGCTGAGTCGCTACTATGTAGACCACTATGATTTGATAGCGGTTGAGGATTTGAACATTGAAGGGTTAATCGAGATTAACGGTAGCTCGATGCGTAAGTTGATGTTGGATGCTGGTTGGGGTAAATTCGTGAACTTTGTCGGGTACAAGGCTGAAAGTGCTGGTAAACGCACGGTTCATGTAATTCCTAACGGAACAACTCAAGAATGTAGCATCTGCGGTGAAATAGTGTGGAAAGCCCTTTCAGAAAGAATGCATAGGTGTCCTTTCTGCGGGGCTATTATGCCACGGGACTATAATTCTGCGAGAAACATTAAACATCGAGGCTTAGCGATGGTAGGGTGGGGCACACCCGAACCGTCCTCTCCACTGTGGAGAGTGAAACGCTTGCTGAAATTGAAACCTCTACTCTCGCCAGCGAGCCAGAGCAAGTTTTAGTCGAGGAAGCAAGAATCTCCCGACTTAGTCGGGGAGAGTGTCAATAATTCTAACAAAGAAGGTTGCGGTTCCTGTTCAGTCTGAATAAACTAAACGAAAGTTTTAACTACTCATTCTAACTATAAAGTCTGTCGGTGTTCTGTTGCCAAAATCTGGTATGGGGAGAATATATCGTCGCCCCGACGGAAAATATTTCATTTACATTCCAAAAGAAGTTTCTGCCGACACGATGTTTCCACTAAAAATTCCTGATAACGAAAAAGGATGTCCGGTTTCCATCGAGTTCTCAACTGAAACAGGCGTTGTCACAATCAAAAAATCTTCTTAACCGTCCGAATGCTGTAGGGAGGCATGACGACGATAAAAAACGTCTACAAAATTCTTGTGGCAGTGATGGTTGTTTCTGCGTTCATAGGAACTCCTATGGCTTGGTATTTCACGCGTCCAATTGCACCGCCTAGTGAAGTGTTATCGTGTCGGGGACTCATCGTTGACAACGCGACAAAACCACTGTTCAACGTGACTGTTATACTCTATACCGATGCAACCTACATGTGCAAAGGATTCACAAACACGTCTGGACGTTTTGAAGTTTTTACTCCTTTTCCGTCAAATCAGTCGATTCCAGTTACGTGTTTTGCTTTTAAGCAAGGGTATGCAGAGGCGTTTCAGAATGTTGCTCTCGTCAACTTGACGAAAGTGGGCGCTAGGTCTGATGTCATTACTTGGGGTTACGTTTATTTCAACATCACGATGGTGACGGTGTAAAATGAGCACATCAAAAAAATGGAGAAAACGGGTTCTTCTTCGTGAAGATGTTCTGATGGCTGCCAAAGCTGTCAGCGACTTCCTAATGGACATTGTGCGTGGCAAACAACCGTTACCTTACCAATCGAAAACTACAGTCTTCAACCTCTACGCTGGTCACCTGCAGAAAAGCAAGAACAACCAGAAGACAGACCTGTTCATCGGTCATCTGTTCTTTGTTTCCAACGACGAGCCAGACTTCAACAACTTGGTCATTGAGGTTCAGAACTTTCTCAAAACAAGAGGGAAACCCGTCTTTAGTTTTACTCCTGGAAGGGATGTGACTTTATGAACGGAGACTATTGGGAACAACAGAGGCAGCAGGGCAAGGTAGAGTGGCTTGTCAGTTGTAAAGACCCGCTTTTTGGCATAGTCGTGAGCGCCAAAAGCAAAGAAGAAGCTGTATCAGTTGCATTGAACGATGAAAAATATAAGAACTACGACCTCGCCAAACTTAAGAACATGATACTCGAAGGCAAAGAAGAATTGTGCCACGTAGAACAACTATGCCTTACCATAGAAGCGAAGATACTTTTCGCCGCCCATCTGATTGCAATTCTCAGCGAGATCGAACATTTATGGAATACGAAACGAAAAGTCACACAACAAAAATATCGGGACAAAGTTTACACCTTAATAAACATGATTCAGCACATCGGTTTGTTCTATCGCAAAAATGCCATCTTCCACATACGGCAAATTGCTGAATTGCTAATCGAAAACTCGCCAAATTCAACTGCAAAGGAGAAATTCTCAGGTGAAACGAACAAATTCTCATCTTCACATAGGTCAATCAGTGACATATTGACAGCATCTTTCTTGACCAATGAGGTGTGACTTAATGAATCTCATGCTCAGAAGTGAAAAACCATGAACTCGCTTGTCTTTAGAGTAAGGAAAAAATATTTCCGTCGAATAACGCGTGGCCAGACAACCATTGAATACCGTAGAGATTCAGCTTTTTGGAAAAAGCGAATAGAAAAACTTGAAAAAGTTCCCAATCGGGATGCTTGGATGCCTGAAAATTTACTTGCAGTGTTTATTTGTGGAAAACGTATCTTCAGAAAAAGAATCATTTACATAGAGCGAATTCAAACGCCAGACAACTTTAGTGAGCAAGGCAACAAAGATGTTGATACTCCCACATGTTTCGCAATCCATCTTGGCAGCGAGGTAAAACTATGACAGAACCCATTGTTGTAGGCACAACGCTTGACAGCCACGAGTCTTTCACAGTTGATTCAGACTCCATAATCATGGGCAGAAGCCTTATTGCCTCAGTCACAAGGTATGGGAAAAGCTGGACAAATCGAAGACTTGTAGAGCAACTCGTGGGCAAGGCAGGGATAGTGATTATTGACCCAGAAGGCGAGTATGCAAGTCTGCGAACCAAGTTTCCTTTTCTAATCATCGGAAAAGACGTGCCTCTACAGGTCGAAACCGCCGAGTTCCTCGCTGAAACAACATTGAAAGAGGATTTGTCCGTCATCATAGACTTGTCCTTAATTGATGTAGAAGTTGGCAAAGAATATGTCTCCCGTTTCATAAACCATTTTATGTTCATGGAAACTACGTTACGAAAGCCCTACTGGTTCGTGGTCGAGGAGGCTGACGAGTTCTGTCCCGAAAAGGGTGTTGCCAAAGCCACTTCACTTGAAGCGCTGAAAAACTTGGCTAAAAAAGGTGGAAAACGAGGCATCGGACTGATGATTACTACGCATCGGCCTGCATTCGTGTCCAAAATGGTCTTATCTCAATGTACCACACTCAAGTTAATCGGCAGAATCGAATGGGACAGCGACTTAGATGTTATCAAAGAGTTTCTGCAAGTGAGCCCTCTTGTTCTGAGAAGACCTCGCGTCGACGGGAAGCCTACGGCAGACGGTAAACCCCACGTCGACAGTCTGGAACCAGGACAGTTTTACATCGGAGGATCCGCAGTAGACCATGAAGGCTTCGTCAAAATAGGCGCTGTTGAAACGAAACATCTTGGCGCAACACCGGATCTCATTCCTCCGACACCTAAGGAGCTCGCCGAAGTTGTCAAACGGCTATCAGCCAGTATGCCCAAGATCATTGAACAGAAACTGAAGCCGACAATCGACATCGAAGTCATCAAGAAAGAAGCGGAGACCAAAGCAAGCGCGAAAGCAGAAGAAAAACTCGCTACTTTCAAGCATAAAGTTGAAGCTGAAAATCGAACTACAATCTTGAACTTGAAGAATGAAGTTAAAGGTTTAAGTGAAAGACTGGATGCAGTAAGTCGTCAAGCCTCATTCGGAGCCGCGCCCATAACAGACCCATTCGAACATCCAATAGTGAAGAACACAATAACCAAGCTGAGCACAAGAGCACAACAGTTGCTCATCAAAATCGAGCGTGAACCTGGGCGCACCCGAGAGCAACTGGCCGCCTTTCTGACATCATCCAAAGATGCCGTAGCCAACGTCATAGCGGAGATCAACAGAACTTTCAAGGCTGAGGTCATTGTCAATGATGGCGGAAGACCTATAAAGTATCGAAGTATGCTGCAACGCCTCTACATAACAGACGTGGCCAAGCGAGAAATCAATAGGATAGCTGAACTTCAGAACAGTTTGGACAAACTTCGAGAATCCTACGATGATTTGATGGAACGATTTCGTGCTTTACAATCGGACAATCTTGCTTTGAAGGAAACCCTGAAGCATCGACCAACATACGAGGAACTTGCTAAAATGCAGGAACAAGGCAAGACTTTGGCAGCTGAACTAAAACAGTCTGCGCTTCAGTTGAAAAAGCAGGAGCAAGCTATCAGATTAGCGGACAGAATCTTCAGCTCTGTAGAACAGCTTGTGAAGGAGGTCGGCAAGTTTCGTCTTGCCGCAGATGTTGCCCCCTTGGTAGCGGAAACAAAGTCTGCGGTTTTACCTGAAAAAACGCAACCTGCAACTGAAGAAGGCTCGGAATTAGGGAGAACGTTAATGGCGCCGGGCGAGCATGGAACGCCTAAAGTAGTCGAAGTAACCCCAGATAACTTGTTCCATCCAGAGCCCCTCTTAGATTTTGCGCTCAGAGAAAAAATGATTGCTTTCCTGCGGAAACGTCCGAAAATATTGTTCACAGAGGACGAGTTGGTCTTGGCACTTGGAGAAAACAAACTTTTCCATGAAACCTTCATAAGCTTGGATGATTGTGCCGTTCTCGAAGTAACGGACCAAGGAGTACGAGCCAAATGACCATCTGGAAACGTGTGGACAAAATAAGTTTGCTGCCGGGCATTATTGCGGGCACAAATTGTCTTGGATGCGGACTATTTCTGCTATTCTTGAAGCTACGCAACCTAAAGGTTTCGCTTTACTTCTTTGATGACTTCATAATAACCGTAGCTTTCGCTGCGGTCTTTGTGTTTTTAGGTATCCTTCTCTTTGTCGCTTCGTGGCAGGGTCGGAAGGAGTATGAGGAATACGCGGAGGACGAGTGAATTGACAAGCACAGAAAAAAATGTGAAACCCAAACTTGTTGCCATTATTCTAATAGCTGTCATCCTTGCAGTATCCATCTCGGTTGCGGCAATGTTGGAAGCTTTCATAACCCAACAAGATCATAAGTCTGAGTCGAAAATCTTTGTGGAATTACGTGCAGACATGATTAACAGTAGCGCGCGCTACCCTTCCGTCATGTTCGAAGCTAATGCTACATGGTGGATAAACACAACAAGAGTCCAATCAGCCTCACAACAATGGGGTTGGATGTTGGTTGGTAGGTCAGGTTCCAACGTTCCTTTCAACGCAAGCCATGTCTACTTGCCTATCAAAAAAACCGATGGCTATCTTTACTGCGTTCCACAGATGAATACTATTGCAATCAATCAATCTAAAACAATCGCGATGAATTCGCGGGTTGACTCAGTTTTTGAGACTGATGTTGATTGGAACGGTAAAGTAGACGATGTTCTGCGTGTTTGGTGTAGCCCTAACTCGTTTCCTTCATTTTGTAGCGGCTACCCGATGCTTTATGTTACAGTTTGGATTGGTGATTTGTCATGACTGAAGAACGAATTAAAAAATTAGAAAATGATGTAGACAACATCAGAAGTCTACTTCAAAAGGTCCTCAACCCAGAGGGAAAGATCGAACTCAACATGACTATTGAGGAAATGCTTGTAAACATCAAAGGAAAAAGCCACATCGAACGATCTGTCAACACTGGCACCGTTCCCGGGCGCGTCATGTTCTGTGCTCTCAAGGACTTTTCGAGAGACAAACTTTGGTCGCAATCTGAAATGTTAAAGGCTTTGGACGAACGTGGCTGGCATACTTCATCTGGAACTCTTTCCACTACGGTGAGTCGACTTATATCAGACGGTCTTCTTATATCCAAAGAACGCGAGGGCTACCGGGCACCATCAAAAGTGACTTTCACAGGAGATGAACTTTAGTATGACACAAGTTACGGACGAACACCCTTTGATTGAGTTAAAAATTGCTGACGGAAAAGCGTTTAGGGATGCAATGTCTGCTTTAGCTGTGCTGGTCGACGAACCAACTTTTCTAATCGACGAGAATTGTATGCGGATGAGAGAGATGGATCCATCCCGCGTTGCAATGGTCGATTTCGAGTGGCCTAAAAGCAGATTCGAAACCTTCATCTGCAGGGCATCTGCGAAGATTTCTGTCAACATTAGAGAGATGCTGAAGATTCTCAAACGGGCAGGCGAAAAGGAGTCGCTTGAAATTGCTGTTCGTGACGTTAAAGCTCGCAGGGAACTGGAGATAACAATAATTGGAAAGACAAAACGTGTTTTCACTCTCCCCACGATGCCGCCCTCCGAAGAAGAATCACCAATACCAAAGATTGTCTTCAACAGCAGGGCCAAAATGACGGTTCAAGGCTTTCAAAATGCGGTACAAGACGCTGAACTTGTGAGCGACCACGTCAGGATACAAGCAGAACCCGAAAAAGTGTCTCTTCATGCAACGGGTGACCTTATGACTGCTCACATGGAACTGCTCAAAAACAGTGACGTTGTCCTGAGTCTGGACGTGCAAGAAACTCAGAAAGCAACGTTTAGTCTAAGATATCTCATTGACATTTTGAAGGCTGCCACGCTTGTCGCGGATCTCGTAACTGTCGAATTCTCTTCAGATATGCCTCTTAAACTCATCTTTCACGGTGAGCCAGACTCTAAACTTGACTATTATTTGGCGCCGAGAATACAGGAGGAATAAGAACTTTGTCAAGTGAAGCTGAACAACCAAAATCGAAATCTGAAATTGAGTGGTTAATTCGTGCCATCTGCTTTGCCCTGGGCATGTGCTTTATGATATTTCTGTTAATCCTGCCAGGAATCATAATGCCTCCTAGTCAGGTTGCTGTTCAACCTCCGCCCTTAACAGGAGTGTTCTACGGACAAGTCATCGACGCCTTATCCCTGAATCCAATACCAAACGCAACGGTCTACATATGCGACAGAGCGAGTTTCACCGATTTGCTTGCGGTTGTAACAACAAACAACACAGGCTTCTATTCAACGCCGAACATGACCCTTTATCCTAACAGCTTCAGGATTTCTGCGCGCGCCGAAGGATATTACGTGCAGCCTTTAGATTGGCATGATGAGCGAGCTGAGTACGCAGGAAACGCCACCTACTACATTACTCCAACCAAACTTTACCGCATCAGCCATAACGTTGGCATATGGGTACTCCTTCCTCCAGACCCACACTACGGCAATCCATTTGTAATATCAGACAACTCAAACGTCACGTTTGAATTGGGCAACCAGACTCACTTAAACTTTGAAGTGACAGTCCACAATCGGGAAGAAATGACGGCGGCAGGAACAAGATATTATGGAAACCACCTCAGCATGCACGTCGCGCCTTCTGAAGACGTAAGTTATCCAGAGGGCAACATGAACGTTCCTTCTTTGTTCTTCGCACCTAACTACTCGTACGGCGCCACACTCAATCAATTTTATGGGCTCCATTTCGTGTCAACAAATCAAACTCGTACGTACCACATAACAATAGTTTTCCAGGAAGTGCCTTATCCTGACGTTTACAACACGCGAATATACGTTCACAAATCCCTGTCCTTCTATGTTCAGGTCGGAGGCTGTTAAATGAATAAAATAGTCGCAAGTATCATTTTGATAGCTGTAATTTTTGCCGTGTCGGTCGCAGTCACAGCGTGGGCACAGAATCAAAAAGGCAAGCAACAAGGCAAGCAACCAGCCTTCTATACCGCCAACAACAACTTTGAGTATCAATACACTGCAAACTTCACTATTACGGTAGAGCCAGGCAACTACACGCCAATTTACACCCTTCAAAATTTCTGCAACAACAGAGCTCAAGTAGAAAGTGCTATGTGCGCTTGGGTGAGCAATGAAACGGTCTCGCATAATCTGACGAACTACAAATACTCGCTAACGTCCGTCGCAGACATGATTCATGTTGGAGTAAAAACGATTCCAGCCAGCGAAATTCAAATGTATCTTTACCATGACACGGCCAACCCAAACAGCTCAGAACTATACAAACTCATACAAGGCGCTGACCGTTTTACATTCACATGGTTGGCTGCCTTTGGCTTCGCAAATCTGTCGAATAAAAACATCACAGTTTTAGTCTCAGTGAGCGGTGTCGGAGAGGTGGTCTACACGTTGACAGGCGAACAAAAATGACCAAGAAAAAGTTAGTAGCGTGTGCTGGACTTATTCTTGTAGGAATCTCGTTGATTGTTGTCTGCATCCCTATTACAAAGGAGTACGCACTATATCTGCCCTTAGATTGTTCGGAGTTGACAAGCATTGACTATGACCAAATCAAGATTGTGGCGGCTTGCAGCGTCTATACGACACAGTTCCAAACATCACCAAGTTACTATGGATTTGTAGACTTTTCGCCTTTCACTACATACGTTGACGCCAACGGAACTATACTTAATCCCGTTGACAACGATTGGAGTCGTTTCAAGTCAGGAGAAACTTTGCTCTTTATAGCCACAGGAAATTTCTCATCTTGGTCCTTTGCAGAGAACAGAACGCTGACGACCTATGCTTTTACGTGGTCTGTACCGAAATACTCTCTCACTAAAAATCTAATCCAAGAATGGCTTGGGATGGGATTTCCAGCGCATCACATTGTCCCAAACCTCTGGAAAAAAGCAAACGTAACCTACTTCAAAGAGCCAAACCTGGTAGGAACGTTCATCACAGTAACGGAGTTGAAAAAATGAGGAAGGTAAAAACAGTGAGTAACATAAACAAAGAGCAGTTAGAAATCGTAAACCGTTCCATTAAGGCGCATCAAGACGAAATCAAAGAGAAAAAACAAACCATGAAACTTCTCCGCGAAAACATCAACAATCTTCAAGACCAACTCCAACACCTCAAGCAAGAACGCAGAAAACTCATCTTCACACAAGCGCAAAACTAAGTGCAGAAGGTATCGATGAAAAATGAGGTTGAAAAATGAGTGAATTGACTTTAGAGAGGTTCATGAAACACTACGGCATCACCAAAGAAGATGTTGAGAAGACACTGTTGAATGGTGTGTACCAGAAGGGACAATGGTTGTTGCAGTTCAGAAAAGACACTAATACAATTTACGTCTGGAAGAATCCAGATAGTTGTAAACTGGAGTTTGAAGGAGAGTTGCTGAAAAATGAGTGAACAAACAGAAGAAAAAATTAAATCCTACAAGTGTGGCGCCTGTGGTCATGTTCAGGCTCGCGGCAAAGTCTGGCGAAAGGGCTGGGGCAAATGTCGCGCATGTGACTCATGTGGTGCAACCTCTTGGATTCCGCAGGAAAACAGGGGAGGCTTAGACTGTGCCGCTGAAGTGCGTCGCAAGTTTAAAGTTATCATTAGTTTGGATTCGCCTTTGATTTTCACTGACAACTGGCCTAAGAAGCCTTCGAAGGATCAGGTTCTTGAAATATTGGCTAACGACATTCGCCAGGGCAAGTATGACAGTAATATTCATGTTATTGTCGAAGAAGTCAAGGAGGCTTAAGAGTGTGGTAGGTGTCGCTTTCAAGAAGTGTGAGACTGAATGACTCGAAAATTGGCTGCTCTTCTAATTATCTTGTTCGTGATTTCAGGTAGCTTGATAACTACGAGCGTCTATCTTGTCAACCGCCAGACGGAATTGGCACATCAGATAGACTACTTGAAGAACGGCAACCAAACACAGTATCAGGAGATCCTCTCCCAATATCTGACGCGGATCAATCAAACAGTGTCGCAAGTCGGGTTCGTGCTGAACTGTTCAGGCGCTTACGACTACGAAGCCCCTTTTCTTCAAGTCTACAACGCCACCGTGTTCTTTGAGCCAAACGACACAGGCGTCGAAGTCCAGAACCACAACGGAACACTTGTCAACGTGTACGGGGCATGGATAATAAAATTAGATGACCTCTGCACACAAAACAAACTCGCCCTTCAAAGCCTATTTCGCACAGACAACTCAACCTACAGAGCGGTCTTCAAGACAGCATATTACTATGGACAGGATGTGACACGATGAACCGTTATGAGAAGGTATTTTTGATTCTGATGGCAATAATAGCGTCTTGTGGCTTAGTATTTCGGTTGCTGATTAACCTGTTTAGGCCTGTTGCATTATTTTATTTGACATCACCGTTCGTAGAATACTTGTACGAGTGGATGTTACTCGCTACATCTATGTCGCTGGTGTATATTGCCATTGCAGTCTACCATATCTTAAAGTGTGATGAGAAAAGTACTGTTTCTGGGTCGATTAAGGAGAGCCATTCATCATGAGAATCTACCGTAAAAAAAGATGCTTGCTTGTTGAGTGGCGTAGAACAACAACTTATCATCGGTTAGACTTGCCGTTTTGGTTGACTCGTCTTAGTGAAGCGCTTACAATCTTGGACGGTCTTCTTCTCTATGTGTTCGTCTGGCCTCAGATGCAATCAAACGCTTCAGGAGGTCCAGTTATGTGGGACATTCAGTTACCGATAGGAATTTGGACACTTCTTATCGGGTTTATGCTTTCGGCGTACATTCTACGTTTTCTTCTTGTGCCGCACATTCGCAGTGTCAGGCAGAAAGAAGCAATGCGGAAGTTGTTGGAGATGGTGAAAAATGAAACTGTTTGAGGCTATGAAGAGTACGTGGAAAGAGTTTCGTGAAAAACACGATAAAAAATATTTCCGAAAAGCATTGCGAGATATATTACGGGGCATCGTTGTAGTAGTGCCCTTTCCAGTCGGCATGCTTACGGGAATGCTTTTGAAAATTAATCTTCTGGGAATAATTACTATGACCGTGATTACTGTCTTCTGGTCCGCATTCTGGATGCCTTTCTGGCTTAAAACATTTCAAAGGATGGATGACCCATGAAGAAAATTGCTTTGACTTTGACTGTGATTGTCCTTGGGGTCATTATTTACTTGACAGCTCTTAGCCAGACCTTGAGTAATATAACTTCAACATACACATATTCTGGAGAGTTAATCAGTTATGAACAGCAGGACCTGTTACATGGCGGTTATCTCGTGGATCACACAGTTCTGCGTTTCGCTGACGGCAAAACCTTCACAGTCGATGGGTCTGGAGTTTACGCGATAGGCATGAATTACACTTTGACTATTGAAAAAGCTGGACCTTGGACAAAAGTGACATCCATAACGACAGGAGAGTCAGAAACTAAGAAATTGACTTTGCCCGAAAAGTTTTACATCGTGTTCAAATGCTATGGCATGAAATACATGGCAATCTGGATTCAGCAGGGGTCATCAAGAGAGATAATTTGTGTTTCTTCCAACTTCACAGAAGTTCAGACAAACCAAAAATACGGTGCCAATGACGCGATATCCCTCACATTCTATCGGCCCGACTACGCCATAAGTAACTCTCTTCTGATGCACACCTATTCATCCTATCTTCTCAGGTACAATGAGACATCTCGAATAGTCGAGGCGGGAAGATGAAAGTGGTCTTAATCAATAAGATAATGAGGTCTTAAAATGGACTGGGATAAAGTGCTTAAACTCTTAAAAGCAAAAACAGAGCGTCAATGCCCTGAAATGGCAGACTATGCGAATAGAGGACAAAATTACAAAGGAAGGCGAAGGAGGTGAACGTATTGCGAATAGAATGGCATGGGTTCTTAGACGAAGTAGTCAAGCTTGAACGTGCTACACAAGAGTCTTGTGCTTGGATTTTCAGTGAAAAACCGTTCTGCGGTGACGATGTGCTGCACGTTGTAGAGGTTAAGAATGTCGGAATCAAAGGAGACCCCAAGTTCAGTTTCGCTCCGGATCCAAAAGAGTTCGCCAAAATCAAAGCGATGGCAAAGAAGTCACAGTACACACGCATCGGAAACGTGCACACGCACAATGCTTTCACTGATGAGCAAGCAGTTGAGCAGATGAAGCCTTCGGACATTGACCTGAAATATGCGCGAAGGTTCAACGACGTAATCAGATCTATTATCGTAGTAAGGTTCCACGCAAAAGACTCGGCAGTAGGACAGCCAGGCGTCATCCAAGGCATCGTCTGGCACGACCAATATGGCAACATTCTTGACTTGGAGGTTGAAAACATTTGAGGCAGATAACTCTGAACGTACCTGAACCCTACTTAGAAGCGTTAGACAGCCTTGTCAGACAAAAAATGTATCCGAACAGAGCAGAAGCAATAAGAACTTCAATCAGGGACCTGCTAATTGAACACAACGTTTGGAGGAAAGAAGATACAATCATCCCTTTATGATGATTTTGGAGCGACACTTAATGGAACTTTACCGAGAACATAAGTTCGCAGATATTTTAGAGATGAGGACGTAATGGGTGAAAACATTCAAGAGACGAGCCCAAGGTCATGTCAGAAAGACAGTAACCGTGAGAGGACACTATCGGTCTCTGCCCAAATCGCGAAGAAAGGTGACTTTAGTATAATGTTCAGAATAAAGAAGAAATTAAACGGACTCGTGTTACACCTGCCAACTTGTCTGCCTGAGAAACGGAAAGGCTATGCAGTTCTGGTTCTGAAATGGTGCAAACCCCAAAAGAAGAAGGGTTCGTAACCTGTAACCCTGTTATGTTCGTCCGACGAACACCTACATCAAGCTCTTGATGTGCTCGACCAAAACCCATTTGCTATACTCGTCTGTCTGCATGTTTCTTGCTTTTGCAAGCTGCTCGAGCTTGTCGTAGAGCTTTTCCTCGTGCGCCCTCTCAAACATGGTGCGCACCACAATATACTTACCCTTTGGGAAGCCTCTCTTTTCGCGTCCAGTCTCTAGTTTTTCCACTTCAGCCACATATGCGTCTCTTCCGCCCGTTTCCAGAACTTCTGCTAGGTGCTCTTCTTGCAATTCGCCCGGCTTCAGCTTCGCAAGAGTCAGGGCATCCTTGTAGAAGATCTTTCCCTTCTCTACCGCGTCCTGCATTGGTGGACTCAGCTGCAATATCTTCGTCCACTCACTGAGCGTGCTCGCTCCAATCCCTAGTTTCCGGGCGGTATCGCGGAGCCCAGCCATGTTATAGTCAATCAGGTCCTGCACCTTCCTAGCACGTAAAAGCGGGTTCATCTCCTCCCGCAGAATCGTCAGGTTCTCCACCAAACTGTCCTCCCTCGCAGCGTCGTCGGAAATGTTGTCTATTATCACGTCCTGACCCACCACAAACGCCGGCGTGTCCACAGCCATCTTCGCCAGAAACCTTCTCCTACCCACGTAGACGCCTAAACCGTTTTCCTCAGGCCTAGCTTTGAACGGCTGAACCGTCCTGCCCCGCCGCAGGTTCTCAATCAACATCTTATCCTCCTCCGACTCTCCGAAGGACTCGTCCGCACGCACGTTCAACTTGCTCACGTGAAACCTCACAGCAGGAATCCTTTCCCCGAACTTCGGAAGCTCAACAGTCCTATCAACCGGTATTTGCTTCGGCATAATTCCCACAGAACTCACTTAGAAGTACCGCAATAAAAGCTTTTCCACACCAATTACAAACACACGCAAGAATCACGCAAAAACCACGCAAAAATACTGGTCGCTACGTGTTAAGCCAAACTTCTGGCCGCGTACTCCAAGGGTTTTCTCCATTTCGCTTTGAACTCCTCGAAAGCAGCCATGCCCTTTTCAGTCATTTCATAAACAGTTTTGTAACCACGCTTACGCCTGACGGGTTTTGGCTTGATTAAGCCAGCCTTCTCCAACATGTCAAGCTGATGATAAACCGTGCCCGCGCTTGTCGTAAGCCCAAAGCTGCTGACATGATTGAGAATATCATAGCCTGTTATTCCCTTTCCTTTTGAAAGTTCAACAATTATACTTAGGTATGCAAAGCATTTTACAATGTTCTCGTACATTTCGGACATGCCAAACCACGATTCCTAATGTTTTTCCTAATAATAAAATATGGTGTTTTGTTACAGAAGATTCATTCACAAACATTTAATTCTCAGACCGAATATACCTAAAGTTGCCTAAAAAGAGAAAGGAGGAATGAAAGAAAAAATGCAACGTAAGAAAATGTTCCTTGCAGTTTTGACTATAACGCTCTTAGTAGGCGTAGTATCCGCAGCGGTTGTGAACTACTTAAGCAACACGATAGTCGCGGAAACAACAGTGGAATTACCAATATCTCTGGACGGAAGCGTATGGACATTTAGCCCCATGCACGGTGGAGATAATCATTTGCTACTAATAACAGTAACTAACCTTGCAAATGCGCCAGTTAATGGTGTTACAGAGTTACACGTGCAAAAATGGAGTGACTACTATAACGATTGGATAGATTTTGATGGGGTTGGAATCTACGTAGCGATGTCCAGTGACATAGAATACGCTTGGAACGCCACCTACAATCCAACAAGTCTTGGCTGGAAAGATTGGTTAAAAGCAAATCCGAGTTGGATGGACTGGGTTGTATCGGACGATCTTGGCATGTATAACATAGGTAACATAGCAATTACTACAGGAGATGGAAGACTGGGCGATTGGCATAATACTGGCGACGTGGATGGAGATAGAGACACAAGACCAACGGGATCACCTTATGGAAATGGATACCTGCTCAGTTGGATTAATGGAAAGTTGACAGTTCCAATAGCAGAATGGTGGAGACCGGACGGAAGACTACAATCTCCGCCTACTGTTATTATACCGCCGGGAACGTACCATACAGCAGTCTGGATAGTAGCAAACTCTGCATTGGAGCCAGGAACGTACCGTTTCATGGCAACCATAATACCACCACTACCATAAAAGCGTAAACCAAAAACCTTAACTCCCATATTCCCTTTTTTATTTTCGCTTCTCAATCTAAGCAGTGAGTTGGAATGCGACGCCGAAGAACGTTCACGTTTGCTTTCATTCTATTGATAGCCTTCGCCATATATCAGGTGTCAGCCACATCAATGGGGCCTTTGGATAGGCGTATTCCAGGCTTCCATGTGGTTAAAAGGTTGCCTTTAAACATGGTTGCCGGCTCCACCTACGAGTGGGTAGTTAGCTTCGTAAATCCCAAAAGCGAAGAAGGCTTAATGAACATAACGTTGGAGATTACAGAAAAGAAAACCATTATAGGATTAGGAGAGTTCCATGTTGAAGGCACGCTGGAAAGCTACGACAACCCACCACGAAAGCACCGCTATTCAACCTTAACATTCACAGAAATCAATGGCGGACAATTTCAAACACAAACAAACATGGACTACAGGTTCAACGACGTAACGCTGAAAATTTCCTCCGTTCCAAACCTCACGCCGGGAAAATACACATTCACACTAACCATAACCATACAATACAAAGACAAAAGCTCATACCAATACAAAAACACATAACACCACACAAACAAAACCGTTTCCACACACACCCACAGAAACTCCGACCAAACCAACCGCTGTCTTTAAGAACATAATCCCTGTAGCATCTTTCACAGATTCAAACGCAAAGAAGGTTCATTTTTGAAAATTGGAGTTGTGACACGAAATAGGGACTCTTGGAGTTCAACCCAGCTTCGAGAAGCACTA
>Ga0315280_10000516_pt1 | contig 71675 bp, 66 predicted proteins | sample YL17G06_40_MG_FD_203697 | JGI IMG/M metagenome (GOLD analysis project Ga0315280, IMG submission 203697) | Sediment microbial communities from Yellowstone Lake, YNP, Wyoming, USA - YL17G06_40 | ecosystem: Environmental > Aquatic > Freshwater > Lake > Sediment | place: USA: Wyoming | collected... | reverse complement strand
GCCGGCCACAAGGCCTACATCGTGGGCGGGGCGGTCCGCGACCTGCTCAACGGGGTGGACCCCAAGGACTTCGACATCGCCACCGACGCCACCCCGCGCAAGCTCCGCCGTATTTTCCCCCACTCCCGGCAGATCGGCCGCCGCTTCCGCATCGTGCACGTCTACGTGCAGCGGGACGGGCAGCGCAAGATCTTCGAGGTGACCACCTTCCGCTCGCGCCAGAACGGAGAAGGCGGCACCGCCTACGGCACCATGGAGGAGGACGTCTGGAGGAGGGATTTTACGCTGAACGCCCTCTACTACTGCCCGTTCGACGGCCTGGTGGTCGATTTCGTCGGCGGCTACAGGGACATCCGGGAGGGCAGGCTGCGCACGCCCGTGCCCACCGAGGCCTCCTTCCTCGAGGACCCGGTGCGCATGCTCCGCGGCGTCAAGTACGCGGTGATCGCCAGCGTCGAGCTGCCCAGGCCCATGGCCGCCCTCATCCGCAGGCACCGCCACGAGATATCCACATGTTCCCCGGCGCGCCTGACCGAGGAGATCTTCAAGATCCTGGCCAGCGGCTCCTCCGCCCCGATCTTCGCCAGCGCCTATCGGCTGCGCCTCCTGGAGGCCTGCCTGCCGGCGCTGGACAGCCATCTTTCGGAACTGGGCAGGGGCGGGGCCGAGGCCAGCCTGGAGGCGAGCCTGGGCGAGTTGGACCGCCGGGTGCGGTCCCCGGAGGGAGGGGAGGTGAGCCGGGGTCTGATGCTGGCCGCTCTGTTCCAGGACCTGGCCGAGGGCTGGAAGAAGAACCTGCCCGCCGAAGACCCGCTGGGGGCCCTGGTGGACAAGCTGCGCCAAGCGGCCCTGCCGCTCCTGCCCTCGCGCAAGGAGCTGGAGCAGGCCGCCCGCCATTACCTCCGGCCGGCGCGCCGGCGTCGGAGGACACCGCGGCGATGGCGCGCCGGGCCTCCCCGGCCTCCTGCGTGAGGCCCGGGGCGGCCGGTCACCTCAACGCTTCGATCCGCTTCAGCAGGGCATCGGCCTTCTCGCCGTAGGCCTTGGGGTCCAGCTCTTTGGCCTTGCGCAGATAGCCGGAGGCCAGCTCATACTTCTTCTCGGCGAAGGCGTTAACGCCCAAGGCGTAGTTGATCAGTGCCGCCTCGATGCCCAGATCCAGCGCCCGCCCGTAGTACTCCGCCGCCTTGGCGTAGTTCTTGCGCTGGTAATAGATAAGACCCAGGTAGTAGAAGGGCAGGTAGCTTCCGGGCCTCAGCTCCAGCGCCGCGTTGAAGGCCTTCTCCGCTTCATCGAGCTTGCCGGCTCCGAACAGCTCCGTGCCTTCCCTGCTCAGATCGTTGAACGTGCGCAGGCCGAAGATGTAGGTCTGGAAGTCGGCCTGCAGCTTGGCGGCGTCGGCCCAGGCGAAGACCCGCTGCTTGATCCGCTCCGAGTTCTCCGCAAGGGAGAGGGCCGGCTGGAGCGTGCCGATGGAGTCCCAGAGCAGCCGGTTGTACCGCTTCACGGGGGTTTCAGCCAGGAACTGCACCAGCCCCCAGGCCATGGGGTAGAAGGTGCCGATCTCGCGGGCCGCCCGCTCCTTGTCGAAGAGGAGCAGCTCGGTGATCGAGGCGGCGGGCGCGCCGGTGCGCAGGGCGGTCTTCAGGGTGTCCAGCCAGGCCAGGTTGGGCTGCCAGAGGAAACGGCCCGTGGCCCGATCGAAGGTCGAAGCCTCCAGGTAGGCGGCCGAACCCTCCGCCAGCCAGAGCGGCGCCGAGGGGACGAAGGCGTTCAGGAACTGGATGAGCCCGTAGTGCAGAAGCGAGGTGTTGAGCTCGGCCGGCGGCCGGTTGAATCCCAAAAGCTCGCTGCGGTTCGGGTCGTTGTAGGAGATGAACACGAAGTCGCCCCGGGTCTGCCCGATGAGTCCGGTCAGGTACTGATCGAAATCCTTCCGGTTGGCGAACAGGCGCACCCGCAGCTTGACGGCGAGCCGGGATAGATCGAAGTGGAACAGGTCGTTGAACAGCAGCAGGGCGGCCTCCATGGTGCGGCCGATCTCCATGGCCCTGGCCTCCCCCTGATCGGTGAGGACCTGATAGTGCTCGGAGGCGGCGCTGGCCAAGGGCGCTTCCTGGGCGCTCAGGGGGCCGGCGGCGGCCGCCAGGAGGAGCGCGAGCAAGGCGAAGCGGAAGTGAAGGTTCATCCTTTACCCCCTATACAACGTTCATCATACTAATTTCGGCCACCCGTGTCTTTAAATGAATCATCCCCCCAGCCGCTTCTTGCGCGGCGCCTTTTCCAGCAGCAGAGCGAAATGCCGCAGTCCCGGGATGTCCTCGATGATGATCTTCACGGAGGTAGTCATGGGCACGGCCAGCAACACTCCGGCGGCGCCCCACAGCCAGCCCCAGAACAGCAGGGATAGGAAGATGATGGGCACGGACAGGTTCAGCCGGATGCCCAGCACTTTGGGCTCGAAGAGCTGGGCGACCAGGTTTTGCAGAACCAGGAGGGTGAGCAGGACCCAGAGGGCCATGGCCCAGGAGCTGAACTGGACGGCGGCCAGCAGCACGGGAATGATCACGGCGATGATCGAGCCGAGGATCGGGACGAAGTTCAGCAGGAAGGTCAGGAAGCCGATGACCACGGCGAACTCCACCCGGAACAGCATCAGGGCCAACCCGGAGCTCACCCCGACCAGCAGGCTGGCCAGGCTCTTGACTCCGATGTACTTGCGCAGGTCGGCATCGATGTGGATCAGCACCACGGCGATCTTCTTGGCCTCCTTGAGGGGGAAGCTGCGCAGGAGCTTGCGCGCCAGGCCGTACTTGCCCACCAGGAACAGCAGCGAGAACACGTAGACCACCAGGAACTCGCGCAGGAAGTTGGCGAGGGAGCGCAGGGCGCCCAACAGGGTGCTGCCAACGGGGATCTTCTGCAGCTCCTCCAGGGGCCCCAGCCCGATCAGGGTGTTGGCCACCTGCTGGAGGCGCAGGATCAGGCCGCGCATCAGCTCCACGAAGCCGTGCTGGTACTTGGGGAAGGCCTTGGCGAACTCCAGGGCGCTGTGGTAGAAAATCCAGCCGAAGACGAGGAAGCCGACCAGGAACAGCAGGGCGGCCAGGAACACGCCGGCGATCACCGGGACCTTGAGCCTGCGCAGGAGGGAGACCAGGGGGTCCATCAGGTAGGCCAGGAACCCGGCGACCAGAAGCGGGATGATCACCGAGCTGGCGTAACGCAGCAGCGCCCCGACCAGGACCACGGTGATGATCGTGAGCAGGACGTTGCTGGTGACTCGCCGGTCAGGTCCCTTTGGATACGCGTCCAACCGTGATGTTGACCTCTTTCAGGATGATGCCGCTGAAGCTTTCCACGTTCCTGGCGATGTACTCCTGCAGCTGGTAGAGGGGTGCCGCCGCCTGCCCCTTGTACGGTACGGCCAGCATGATCTCCATGGCGTAGTCGTGCGATTCCTTGCGCACGAGGACCTTTTCGACCCGCAGCGAGCTGTCGAACTCCTGCACGCAATGCAGGACCATCTGGGTGAGGGCCGCCTCCGAGATGGTGACCTTGCCCCGCTTGCTGTACTCGGGCCGGACCACCGCCTTGTCGATGATGTTGCCCGCCTTGATCGGGTGGAAGCGGCGCTTGAAGAAGATCTTCATCGAATCCAGGAAGATGTGGGGGTAGCTGCGGCGGATCTCCAGCGAGGGCACCGGAATGATGTGCTTGCCCTCGGTGTTGCGGGAATGGATCGCGGCGGCGATTTCATCGCGGGTGGCCACGTCCTCGATGTGGATGATCTTGCTGGGATGAGGCAGCTGCAGCCTCTTGGCGATCTTGCGCACCATCTTCTCGGAGGTGCCGATGAGCAGGATGCGCTTGAAGCTCTGCTTGCTCAGCGCCTCCCGGACGCGCTCCGCGTGGTTCTTGTCGGCGAACAGCGCCGTGCCGATGGCCGCCAGCACGCCCTTTTCCTTCTTGGCCGAGCGGCCGGCCAGGATGCGCTGGTTGCGGATCAGCAGGCCGTCGTCGACGATCAGGTCGATTCCATGTTTCTGGGCCACCAGTTGGGCGCGGAAGCTCTTGCCGGTGCCGCTGCCCCCGACCAGGGCGAACACCTGCACGCCCCTGAAGAGCCAGATGATATGGCTGATGACGCTCTGTATTCCCGGCATAGCCCGTTTCGAGGGATATATACTAGTTTAGTCTTGCCGGCGGGAAATTGTCAATGTTTCGCCGTGCCGGGGAACAGCGCCTCCAGAGCCTGCCGAGCTTCCCTCGCCGAGCGCAGCCGCTCGATCAGGTCGGGCCGGCGGAACAGCAGGGCCAGCTCGGCGATGATCTTGAGGTGCAGCACCACGTTGTTGGCGCCGATGAGGAACAGGGCGAAGGTGGGCCTGCCGTCCAGGGAGTCGAAGTCGGTGCCCTGCCGGCATACCCCCAGGGCGATCCGCGGCTCCGGGAGCGGGCATTCCTCGGGTTTGCGGAAGTGGGGCAGGGCGATTCCGGGGAAGATGGCGGTGGAGACCATCTCCTCCCGTTCCAGGAGCTTCTGTAAAAAACCTTGCCGGTCGACGATTAGACCGGCCCGAGCCAGCAGCTCGATAAGCTGCTCCAGCACCGCCTGCTTGCTCCCGGGCCGGATGTCCAGCCTGACCAGCTCCGGAGGCAGGAGGCGGTACAGCGGCAGCGGGAGGCGTTCGGTCTGCACCAGCTTCTCCAGCTCGCCCCGGGGCAGGCTCTTCATGCGGGAGATCATCCAGTCATCGATCACCGAACGCATGAAGCGCCACTGGCTGGCGATCTTGGTGCCCGGGATGTCGCCGCGTTGGGCCATGCGCAGCAGGGAGCGTTTGGCGATTCTAAGGTAGTCGGCCATCTCCCCCAAGGTCATGATTTTGTCATTTTCGGACATCATAGTTCTCTATTTTACATCCTTGTCCTCAACATAATTAGAATCGGCTTGATTCGTCTATATCCGGTCGAATTGGCACAGCGTCTTGACAAAACCGGCACCGGGCTCGACACTGACCGGCGAGCCGCAGCCGCAATGAAAAAAAAACGTCCCCGTTTCCAGCCTTTGGAGATCGCTTCGCCTCTGTTGGCCGCCGGCTTATTCCTGGTCGCCTGCCTGGCCTCCTTCCTGCCTGCCGGCTGGCTGGCCGCTCGGATCTGGAAGGGATACTACACCGTCAGCTTTTCGGGCCCGGCCCGGCTCGGCGAGCTGCTGGGGGAGCTAGAGCGCCAGCCCGGGATCCTGGCGGTGGTTTCCCGTTTCACCGCCCGGGTGTCGGTCAACACCTTCTTTGGATATGAGCAGGTCCCATTGTACCAGCTGGCGGACCGCCTGGACCCCGCCGACCCTCGCCTGGATCCGTACCTGCGCTCGGCAGGCAACTACTTCAGCCCACATTCGGGCGGCGGCTCCTCCGAGCTGGTCTACGTGCGCACCGAGCGAGGCCCCCTGTTTCTGGCCCTGCGGCTGGCACGGCTTTTTTCCGGCGCGACGGCGCGCTTCCGCGTCCTGGAGCTCGACCCTCTTTCATCCCTCCTGCGGGTCGCCTTCGTAGCGGTGGGAGGCTGGCTGCTCATCCGGCGGATGCCCGCCTCGTCTCCCCGCCTGCTGCTGGTTCTCGGGTTGCTGCCCTGGCTGCTGCGCGCCGGCGCCGGAGAAGCCCGCGACCTGTTCGCCTTCTTTTTCCTGTACCCGCTATGGCTCAGGGCGTCGCTTCTGGCCATGAACCGGCCGGGGGCCGCCGGGCGCACTGGCCGCCGCGCGGTGCGCCGCCGCCGCCGGAGCTGGCTCGCTCTGCAGTGGGAGCGTTTCGGCCAGCCGGCGGTGCTGGCCGGCGCGGCAGCGGCCGCCATGGTACTGGTCGCCCCCGGGCTCCGCCACCTGCCCGGTTCCGCCCTGGCCGCGGCCGCCGACCTTTGCCTGCTGGCCCTTCTTCCCGTTGCCGCGGCGCTCCGGTCTAAGCCCGAGGGCCACCGGCCCTTCAGGGCGGTGCCGATCCTGTCCTCCCCGCGCCTGCTGTCCGGCCGCAGGCCGGCGCGGACCTCCTGGCACTACTCCCCGGCCGCCTGGGCGCTGCCCCTGCTGCTGGCGGCTCTGCCCCTAGCCTCGGTTCCCGTGCTCTGGCTGGCCAAGTACCTGCGCGGGCAGGAGGCGCCCTGCCTGCAGGCAGCCGGCTCGGGCTTCACGGGCTTCTCCTGGGCGGCCCTTTCCCGGCTGGCTCTCACGAGTGATACGGACGGCCTGCCGCATCTGGCCGATTTCGTAGCCCATCGCGCGTTTCAGGAAAGCCTGGGCTTGCATCGGCCGTACGCCCTGCCTCACCCGGATGAGCGGCTCTACCTTTCCACCTACCTGCCCGCCGGCGAGGGGAACGGCATCCTCCAAGGCTCGCGGGTCGTCAAGCGTTTCTCGGATTCCTGGCTGCGGATGACCCTGGCCTCGGCTCCGCCCGGCAGCCTGCAGCGGTTGCTCCTGGACCAGGGACGCGCGGGTCGGGTCCGCCGGCTTCGGGAAACCCAGCTCTTCGCTTCCTCCAGGCCGCTGGCGCGCGGGGCGGCGGCGACGCTGTTCCTGCTGGTTCTATTGCTCCTGGAGGAGATCGGTTTGACGGCCAGGGGTTCGTCTGTTAGAAAGAGCTCTGCGCCATGAGGCAGGCCAGGACCTTCCCGCGCGGAGGGATCGTTCCGCCCGATCGCACGGCGCTCAGCGCCGGCATCCCCATCCGCAACGCCTGCGTGCCCGCGGAGGTCGTGATCCCCGTAGGCCGGCAGCCCGGGCAATGCCTGGTCCGCCCCGGGGACACGGTCAGCGAGGGGATGGCGGTCGGCCGCGCCGGCGGCCCGGACTCGATCAGCGTGCACGCCTCCATCCCCGGCAGGGTGCGGGAGGTCGGGGAGCGGATCCTGGCCGACGGTTCCCGCAGCCTGGCGGTGGTGATCGATCTGCAGGGGGAGTTCACGGTCTCCGCCCGGGCCAGGCCGCCCGTGGAATGGGAAACGCTTTCGGTCCCGGAGCTGCGGGAGCGCATCCGCGAGCACGGCGTGGCGGATTTGAGCGCGGCCCAGGCCGGGGCCGGCTGCCTGGTGGTCAATGGAGTGGAGCGCGAGCCCTACATCAGCGCCGGGCAGCGACTCATGATCGAGCACGCCCCCGAGCTCATCACCGGGCTGCAGATCCTGCGGCGGATCCTGGAACCGGCGGAGGTCGTGTTCGGGGTCGAGGAAGGGCGCTGCGAGGCGCTGGAAAGCCTGGGCCGGGCCGCCGAGGCGGCCGCTCTGGACTGCCGGATCGAGCCACTGCAGCCGCGCTACCCGCAGGGAGCCGAGAGGCCGCTGCTGGAGGCGCTCCTGGGCAGGTCCCGCCTCAGGAGCAAGACTGCAGGCACGGCCGTCACCGACTTGGCGTCCCTGTACTCGATCTACGAGGCCGTGGTGCTGGACAAACCGCTCCTGGAGCGCATCGTCACGGTCACCGGCCTGGCCGTGCGGCGGCCGGCCAACCTCAAGGTGCGCCTGGGCACGCGCGTCGGCAATTTGTTCGAAGAGTGCGGAGGGTTCTCCGAGCCTCCGGCGCGCCTGCTCGCCGGAGGTCCGATGATGGGAAGCTGCCAATCCGGCCTGGAGGCGCCGGTGACCCGGGAGCTGGAGGGCCTGGTCGCCCTTTCCCGCTCGGAGATCGGCAGGGCCGCGGAGACCCCCTGCATCGGCTGCGGGCGTTGCGCGAGCGCCTGTCCCTGGGGGCTTATGCCCGGCGAGATCTACAAGGCACTCGAGCACCGGCTTTTCGCCGAGGCCGAGGCGGCCGGACTGACGGAGTGCACCGAGTGCGGCTGCTGCGCCTACGTCTGCCCGGCGCGCATCCCCTTGGTGGCGGGAATGCGCCAGGGCAAGTCCCGGGCGCCGGAGGGCTGAGGCGATGGGGTACGGCCCCGGCTCCGCCCTAAGGCCCTTCCCCGCTCCTCACCTGCACGAAGGCCCGACCACCGCGGGAATGATGTTCAGCGTCGTGCTCTGCCTGCTCCCCGCCGGGATTTGGGGCGTGCTCCTGTTCGGGCAGCGCGCCCTGCACGTGCTGCTGGTTTCGGTGGGGGCCAGCCTGCTGACCGAGTTGGCGGTGTCCGGGTTGTTCCTGCGCCGCTTCACCCTGGCCGATGGGAGCGCCCTGCTCACCGGCCTGCTCCTCGGCTATTCCCTGCCGCCCGCGGTCCCGCTGTTCATTCCCGCGGCCGCCTCCTTTTTCGCCATCGCCGTGATCAAGCAGAGCTTCGGCGGGCTGGGGCGCAACTGGTTGAATCCCGCGCTGGGCGCCCGAGTGTTCGTGATGTTTTCCTGGACCGGCCCCATGACCCGCTGGCAAGCCCCGCTCGCCGCGGCGGACGTTCTGAGCGGGGCCACTCCCCTGGGGCTGGCCAAGGAGGCGCTGTCGCATCCGGTCCCGGGCCTGCGGGGGCCGATCGAGCTGCTGCTGGCCGGGCTCCGGCCTTCCGGCCTGCGGGCCGGGCCCCTTTCCGATCTGTTGCAGCGGTTGGGCCGGCTCGCCCCGGCGGGCTACGGGCAGATGGCCCTGGGAAACGTGGCCGGATGCATCGGCGAGGGTTCCGCGCTCCTGCTCGCCCTGGGCAGCATTTATTTATTCGTAAAGAAAATCATCGCCTGGGAGATCCCCGCCGCCTACCTCGGCAGCTTCGGCTTGCTGGCCTGGGCCTTCGGCGGTCTGCCCTTCGGGGCTGGGCTGTTCCGCGGGGATGCCGCTTTTCACCTGTTGGCCGGGGGGCTGGCCCTCGGAGCCCTGTACATGGCCGCGGATCCGGTTACCTCCCCCCTGAAGCGGCCGGGCAGGCTCATCTTCGGCCTGGGCTGCGGGGCGCTCACCTTCCTGCTGCGGACCTGGGGCTCCCAACCCGAGGGAGTGGCCCTGGCCGTCGTCCTCATGAACATGTTCGTGCCGCTGCTCAACCGCATCGGAGGGCGGCCCATTTCGAGGGAGGCGGAACAATGAAAGAGCGCGCGTTTATCGGGGGCCTGGCGCGGCAAAATCCGCTGCTGGTCTACCTGCTGGGGCTCTGTCCGGCGCTGGCCGTCTCCGACCTGGTGAGCAAGGCACTGGGCCTGGGGGCGGGGGTCATCCTGGTGCTCCTGGCCGCGGTCGCCGCGGCCCGCCTCCTGCGGCCGGTCATCCCAGAACGGCTGCAGCCCATCGCGTGGTTGGTGCTGGTCGCGGCGCTGGTCAGCCTGGTGGACCTGGCCATGCAGGCCTACCTTCCGGCGCTGCGCCAACAGCTCGGGGTGTACCTGCAGCTACTCGCGGTGAACTGCCTGATCCTCGGCCTGGTGGAACGTCTGGCGCGCAGCCGCTCCCTGTCCCGCTGCCTTAGGCTCGCCGCCGGTCAGGGAGCCGGATTCACCTTGGCCCTGCTCCTGATCGCCCTGGTTCGGGAGGTGCTGGGCTCCGGGACGATCACCCTGTTTCCGCTCGGCTCCTTCGGCGGGGTGATCCGCGTCCCCGGCCTGTCGCTGTACCCGGTCCGCGTCCTGTCTCTGGCCGCGGGCGCGCTGCTGCTCCTGGGTTACCTGGCGGCCCTGGCGGGGCGGCTCATGGCGCGCGGGCGGAAGGCGGAGCAAAGGAGCGCAGGATGAGCTTCGCCGGGATCATCCTCACCGCGGTGTTCGTGAACAACGTCGTCCTGCACCAGCTCCTGGGGCTGTGTCCCCTGTTCGCGGCGGCCGGCAGCAGGCGCGCGGCCCTCGGCCTGGGCCTGGCGGCGGCGCTGGTCCTGGGCCTCACCGCTCCTGCCGCCTGGGCGCTGCAGCACCTGGTGCTGGAGCCCCTGCGCCTGGGATACCTGCAGACCCTGGCTTTCGTGCTGTTGGTCGCCGGCATATTCCGCCTTGTGCGGCTGGCGGCCGCGAGGCTGGCTCCCGCTGTGCATCGCGCTTTGGGGCTGCACCTGCCGGCGCTCGCCGTCAACTGCGTGGTGCTGGGCAGCTGCCTGCTGCTCGTCCCCGGCCTGTCCAGCGCCTGGCGCAGCGCGGTGGCCGGTCTGGCGGCCGGAGCGGGGTTCCTGCTGGCCTCGGTGGTGCTGGCCTCGATCCAGGCCAGGCTCCGGACCGAGCGGGTGCCCGAAGCGATGCGCGGCCTGCCCATCACGCTTTTGTCCGCGGCTTTGATGGCGCTCGGCTTCCTGGCCTTCGATCGAGCGCTGCTCGCCAACCTAATCGGCTGAAAGCCCGGCCATGAGAAAAAGAAGTAGCGCAAACGGCGGTTTGGATATACAATCGGAGTCTGGATATCTCCAGCGGCCGGTCCGCGGAAGGCGGTGACCGCCGCTCGCCCCGCCGGCGCTGTATGATATGAAATCGGTGCGCTTGATCTTCGGTACCTACAACCAACAGCCCGAGGGCAGCCTCCCCGAGTTGTTCGAGCGCGCTTACCAGAACGCCTACAAACCGTTCCTCTCGCTGCTCAATGAGCACCCCAGGATCCCCGTGGTCCTGTACTACTGCGGCTCGCTGTTCGAGTGGCTAGAGGAACGGCATCCGGAGTTCCTGATGCTCCTGCGCGAGATGGTGCAGCGCAACCAGGTCGAGCTTTTGGGCGGCGGCTTCTATTCCCCGATCCTCAGCCTCATCCCGGACGGAGACAAGCTGGGGCAGATCGAGAAGCTCAACACCTATCTCCGGAGCAAATTCGGGGTCCGGCCCAGGGGCGGCTGGCTGGTGGAGCGGGTGTGGGAGCCGGGGCTGGCCCGGATCCTGCGCAGCAGCGGACTGGAGTATACCTTCCTCGATGACCGGCATTTCCACACCGCCGGGATCGGCCCGGATTCCTGCCTGGGCTCCTTCATCACCGAGGACCAGGGCAAGACCCTGAAGCTGCTGCCGATCCGCAGCGAGCTGGCCGGCCGACTGCCTTTCCTGCCGGCCGCCGATCTGGTGCAGGCATTGCGGCTCCTGGCAGCGGAGCCTGATCGCCGGCTGGTCGTGTTGCTGGTCGAGGGGGAACGGCTCGGGGACAGCCCGGGCACGCAGCAGATCTGCTTCCGTGAGAAATGGCTGGCTGCATTCCTGGAGCTGATAGAGGGAAACCGGGAGTGGCTGCACCCGGTGGTGCCGCGATCCGACGAGCAGAGCCTGCAGCCGCAGGGCCGCGTGTACCTGCCCTGCCTGGCTTATGCGGATCTGATGAAGTGGGCCCTCGACGGGGAAAGGCAGAAGGGTTTCGTCGAAGCCGGCAAGCGCCTCAGGCGGTCCGAAAGCGAAGCCTACCTGGTGGGCGGGTATTTCCGGCAGTTCCTCACCCGCTTCCCCGAGGCGAACCTGCTGTATTCCCGGCTACTGTATACGCACCTGCTGGTGAACCAGATGCGCGGCGACAAGCCGCGCAAGAAGGCGGCCCTCGAAGAGCTGTGGCGAGGGCAGAAGGGAGCCGTGTACTGGCACGGCTCGGGCCCCGGAGGCGGGATCTTCGATCCACGGCTGCGCCAGGCCTCCTATCGGGCGTTCATCGAGGCGGACAAGATCTCCCGGGGCGGCCAGAGCTTCCTGCCCTCCCTGCAGGAGCTGGATTTCGACATGGACGGCAACCCCGAGTACCTGTACCGGGGCAAGACGGTCAACTCCCTGGTCCACCACCGGGGCGGCTCGCTATTGGCGCTGGAGTTCCTGCCCTCGCCCTGGAACTACCTGGCGACCATCGCCCGCTGGAACCAGGCCTACCATCGCTACAAGGTGGAGGGCTGCGACGCGTATATGCGCGCGGGCTTCCTGGATCACTTCTTCGGCCCGGAGACCCAGCTGGAGGGCTTCGACCGGATGAGCTATACGGAGCAGGGAGACTTCCTGAACCAGCCTTTCAGCCTGGCGGAGCTGCGGCGGGAGCACAAGGAGCTGGATCTCGAGCGCAGGGGCCGGCTGCGCATCCGCCGCAGGGACCATCCCTTCACGGTGGGCAAGCGCTACCGTTTCCGCGACGGGTTGATCGAGCTGGCCGTGGAGCTGAAAAACGAGTCGGCTGGAAGGCTGGAGCTCTGGTACGGCCTGGAGCTGAACCTGGCCCTGCCCTCCAAAGACGGCAAGGACGTGCGCATCCAGTCCATCCGGGGAAGCCAGAGGAAGGAGCTGGGGGTCGAGCGCGTCGAGGCCGAAAAGCTCGAAGGCTTTTTAGTGAGGGACCTGCGCAACTCGGCAGCCATCAGCCTGGTTGCCGAGCCGGTGTTCCTGCTCTGGAGCCTGCCCGTGGAGACCGTGTCCTATCCGCCGCAGGGGCGCACCCGCCAGTACCAGGCCAGCTGCTTCGTCCTGTCCTGGAAGCTGGCCCTGGAGCCCGGTGAGCTCTGGACCGCAAAGGTGGGCCTGCACCTGCAGAAGGAGTAAGCCCGAAGCTAATCGAGCCGGATGGCTTCCAGGCTGGCGTCGATCCAGGGCTGCACCGCTGAGTAATACCTGTCCTGGGCCTGGAGCAGCTCGAGACAGGCCTGCTCGTACTTGCCCTGCATGTAGTACGCCTGCCCCAGGTAGAAATGGGCCCGGGCGGCCGCTGCGGCCGAGCGCCGCACCGCGAGGAACTCCGCCAGCGCCGGCTGCGCGCTGGCGTAGTCTCCGGGCAGCAGGCGCTCCATCAGGATGGCCTGCAGGGCCTCGGCTTCGGGATCACCGCTTGGACCCTGATCCTCGGGCAAGGCTGCCGGTTCCGGCCGGGGCCTGGCCAGCGGCGGGGCGGAGGACAGGACCGCGGCCACGGCCCTCTGGGTGGAGGGGCTCAGGGACGCGGGGGTGGACTGGGGAGCGGCGAAGGCCGAAGCCGGGGGCAGCTGCCTGCCCGCGGCCAGGTCGAAGTTCAGCGCCAGAAGAGGCAGGAGCGGCGCGGGCCCCCTGCCTTCGAGCGCTCCGGTCCGGGCCGGCGCCTCGCCCCCGACGGGCGAAACCGCGGCCGGGGCCGGAGCCGCCGCCTTTTCACCCGCAGGCGCGGCCTCGGCGGCCGCGGGCGGGGAGGGGGGCAGGGGAATGGCCGTTTGCACCGGGGGCAGCGCCGTCCGTCCGGTCCCCAGGGGGACTTGGACCGGAGCGGCCGTGCTGTTCTGCCCGGATACCAGCGTGACCTTCCCGCTCTTGAACGATCCTGCATCGACCACCGTGTAGTAGTAGCCCAGGCCCGGGAAGGGGTAGTCCACGTAGCCCGTGGAGCCGGCATTCAGGCTGACACGGGTGGGTGCGGCCAGCAGGTCCTCGTAGCTTCTCATCGGGGTGGTGGAGCGGAACAGGAGCAGCTCCCTGTTGACCCTGCTGGCTTTGAAGCTCAGGCGAACCGAATCCTCGGACACTCCAGCGCTCAGCGCGGTGATCAGGGCGGAAGTCGTTTCCGCGGCGGCGGTAGGGGCGGCGGCAGGGACGCCACCGGCGCCCGCGATCTGGACCGCGGCGGAGGTCTTGTTCCGGAACGGGATGAACAGCTTCTGGACCTTGCCCTGGATGTCTTCCAGCAACACGGCGTAGAAGTAGGGCTTCCGATCGGGGGGGAAGTCCTCGTAGCTATTGACCGAGGGCTCAAGGCGTGCGACCAGCACGGACCGAGGGAAGCTGCCCTCGTTGATCTCCTCGCGACTGCGGTAGACCAGGCGCGGTCCTTTCAGGTCCGGCGACTCCCGCCAGGTGAGCAGGATGCTGTCCTGCCCGGCCTTGGCCTTGAGACGGGAGACGAACGGGGCGGAAACCTCCATCGCCTGCTCCTGGGCGGCCAGACCGGCGGCGGCCGCCAGCAGGAGCAGAAATACCGCTTTCCTCATGCTATGATAATCTTCGGACTGCCCAAAACATGATTTGACACAAAATCTGCAAATCTTTACACTGAATACAAACATATGTTCGTGGCAGTCGCTTGCGATCTTGGCAACACGGAGCATCGAGCCGGCGTGCACAACGCCCTGCTGCAGTACGGGTTCAAGAAGCTGCAGGAGAACCTTTACGAATCCGCCGCCGCGAGCGAGAAGGTCCTGCTGCGGCTGAAGAGGGAGCTGGACAGCCTGACCGACTCCTACGACAGCCTGCGCTTCTATCAGTACCCGCTGGAGGGGACGCTGGTCGTTTCCTCCCTCAAGGAGAAGAAGTGGCGCAAGCTGGTGCTCACGGTGCAGGGAAAGGGAGCTGAACATGCTTGAGGAGCTGGCCAACCCGATCCAGAAGTTGGACGAAAAACTCCAAGATTCCTGGAGGCGTCTTTGACCCCGAGGCGGTGACGGCCAAGATTCGGGAGCTGGAATCGGAGACGGCCGACCCCGAGTTCTGGAAGAGACGGGAAAAGGCCGAATCCACCCTGGGGATCCTGAAAAAGCTGAAAAAACGATACGAGCCCTGGCAGGCCCTGCGCCGTGAGATGGCCGACCTGGAGGAGCTTTACCAACTGGCCCTGGAGGAGCAGGACCAGTCATTGGAGCCGGAGATCCGCCGGAGCATGGACGAGCTGGAGAGCCGCTACTCCCGGCTCAAGCTGCTGCAGCTGCTCGGGGAGGAGAACGACTCCGCCTCGGCCTTCCTGACGATCCATTCGGGCGCGGGCGGAACGGAGGCCTGCGACTGGACCAGGATGCTGCTGCGCATGTACACCCGCTGGGCCGAGAGGCGGGGCTTCGAGGTCGAGATCATAGACCTGCTGGAGGCCGAGGGAGGGATCAAGTCGGTGACCATGGAAATCACCGGTGAATACTCCTACGGGCTGCTCAAGGCCGAGAGCGGGATCCATCGCCTGGTGCGCATCTCCCCCTTCGACGCCTCGGCCCGCAGGCACACCTCCTTCGCCTCCGTGTACGCCTCGCCGGTCCTGGACGAGACCATCGAGGTGGAAATCCGGCCCGAGGACATCCGCGTCGACACCTACCGGGCCGGGGGCGCCGGCGGGCAGCACGTGAACAAGACCGATTCCGCGGTGCGCATCACCCACTTTCCGACCGGCATCGTGGTCCAGTGCCAGAACGAGCGCAGCCAGCACAAGAACAAGGCCCTGGCCATGAAGGTCCTGCGCTCCCGCATCTACCAGTACTACCGGCAGCAGCAGGAGGAGGAGCGGGCCAAGCTGGAGAAGGAGAAGAAGGGCATCTCCTGGGGCAACCAGATCCGTTCGTACGTCTTCCAGCCCTACACCATGGTCAAGGACCATCGGACCAAGCAGGAGTCGGGCAACATCCAGGCGGTCATGGACGGGGAGCTGGACCCGTTCATCGAAAGCTACCTCCTGAAGGAGTACGAGACCAAGCCGCTATGGGCATAGATGTCCTGATCGTGGACGATCTGACCTTCATCAAGATGGTGCTGCGCGACCTGGTGGAGAAGGCGGGCTTCCGCGTGGTGGGCGAGGCCTCGGACGGGGAGGAGGCGCTGAAGCTGTTCCACGAGAAGCGCCCGGACGTGGTGCTGCTGGACGTGACCATGCCGAAGATGGACGGGCTCACCGCGCTGAAGAAGATGCTCGAGGCGGACCCCAACGCCAAGGTGATCATGTGCTCCGCCCTGGGGCAGCAGCGGCTGATCGTCCAGGCCATCCAGCTCGGGGCCAAGGACTTCATCGTCAAGCCCTTCCGCCCGGAGCGGGTCATCACCTCGATCAAGAAGATCCTCAACATCCAGTGATGACTCCAAGATCCATCGCAGTCCTGCTGCTCCTCTCGCTGGCGACGCTTTCCAGTCGGGCTCAGAGCGCCCCGGCAGCCGGCTCGGCAACAACGGAACCGGCCGGCGGCGGCGCGCCCCCGGCAGCGCCTGCCAGCCCGGCAGCCGGCGCAACAGCTCCAGCGGCTCCAGCCGCGCCGGTTGACGACCAGGCCAACTGGCTGGTCGGCGTGGCGTCCTTCAGCGGGCAGGGCTTGAGCCCGGACAACCTTTACCTGGTGCACAGTGTCCCGCTGCAGCTCCTCCAGAGCCTGGAGGCGATCCAGACCCACTATTTCACGGAGGAGGAGAAGCTCGGCTACCGCCAGGCGGTCATCCGCCGGGCCGAGCGCAAGCAGGGGGAGCAGCTGGAAGCCCTGCGCAGGGAGCGTGACGCTCTATTCTTCAAGGAGTCCGATCCCGCGGCGTTGGCCGCCAAGCGGGGCGAATACGACCTGAAGATCCGCCAGGCGGTTGACGCGCTGAACGGGCTGCGCGCCATGGCCCCCGACGCGGTCGCCTTTCCGGACAGCAAGGGCGTGCGTTTCGCCGCCGGCGAGCGGGAGCAGGTTCTCCTGCCGGCCCCGCTGCACTCCCCGCTGCAGGAGGCCCTTAAGGTTTCGGTGAACCTGCTGATCTGGGGGCGGCTGGAGGAGGTCCAGGGCTTCCTGTATCTCGAGGTGCACGCCCTGGATTCGGCCCTGCAGCGGGAGACATTCGCCTACAGCGACGCTTTGGCCCGCGATGAGCTGCCCGCGGTTCTCGGCCAGGTGACCCAGGAGCTGGAGCGGGAGGTTTGGGGGCGCGATTGGGCCGCGCTGGCCGTGCAGGCCGCTCCGCCGCAGGCCTCCATCTACCTGGACGGGACTCTGGTCGGCACGGGTCGGGCCAGATTGGATTTCGTCGTGCCCGGGGAGCGCGAGCTGCGGGTCGAGCTGGACGGCTACGCGACCCAGATCCGCCGGATCAACCTGCAGCGCTATTCCCTGCTCGAGCTGACGGTGGAGCTGGAAGAGCTGGCGCGCGAGCCCCGGGCCCTGAGCTCCGAGCCGGCGGGGGCGGTGGTGTACGGCGGCTCGACCCGGCTGGGCGAAACGCCGCTCGAGCTGTTCGAACCGGATTCCCCGACCCGCTTCCTTCTGCGCCGGGAGGGTTACCGCGACCAGGCCCTGTATCTGGGCGGCGCGGCCAGGGACCGGCCCCAGGTCGCCTTGACTCCCGAATCCATCGATGTCGTGAAGCGGCAGAACCAGGCCCGGAACCGCTTCTACGCGGCCTTCGGCCTGTTCGCCCTTTCGGTGCCCTTGCCCTTCTTCTCCTGGGGGCTGGTGAACGACTACGTGGTGGGCGTGCAGAACGCCATGGCGGCCGGCAAGGCCAGCGAGGCGGAACGCCTCCGTCAAACCGGCAACATGTTCTACAATTACGGCTTCCTCGGCGGCCTGGGCCTGACCGCCACCCTGGCGGTGAACATGGTGATTCAGTTGATGCGCTATATCCGCGCCGCGGACCGCCGGGGCTGAGGGCGCCGAGGCAGTCGGGGTGAAACGGTTCGGGCTGGGTGCCAGGCTGCGGGAGCTTTTCCGGCTTCCGGCGCGCGACGAGCAGTTCTTCGATTCGCTTTCGGACGTCCTGATCGAGGCCGACCTCGGTCCCGCCGTCACGGAGGAGCTCCTGGGCGAGCTGAAATCCGCGCTCCGGCGGGAAGGGCTGCGGGACCGGGAGGCGTTGCTGGCCGCGTTCAAGGACCTGCTCGCCGGGCACCTGCGGGCCGAGCCCTTGGCCCCCGCACCGGGAGCCCTGAGCCTGTTCCTGGTGCTGGGAGTCAATGGGGTGGGCAAGACCACCACCATAGCCAAGCTGGCTGAGAAATACCGCGGCCAGGGGCGAAGGGTGCTGCTCGCCGCCGCCGACACCTTCCGGGCGGCGGCCATCGAGCAGCTCGCGCTGTGGGGCCGGCGGCTGGGCCTGCCGGTCATCCGCCAGGAGCAGGGCGCCGACCCGGGAGCGGTGATCTTCGACGCCATCGCCAGCGCCCGCGCCCGCGGAGCGGACCTGGTGCTGGCCGACACCGCCGGCCGGCTGCACAACAAGGCGCATTTGATGAAGGAGCTGGCCAAGATCGACAAGATCATCCGCTCGCGGATCGATGCCCAGGGCTACCGCAGGGTGCTGGTGATCGACGCCACTACCGGGCAGAACGCCCTGAGGCAGGCCGAGGTCTTCCAGGAGGCGGTGGGCGTCGATTCGGTGATCCTGGCCAAATACGACTCCACGGCCAAGGGCGGGATGGTCGTATCGATCTGCCGGGACCTCAAGCTTCCGGTTTCCTTCGTGGGCACCGGCGAGAAGCTCGGCGACCTGGAGGCCTTCGACAAGGCCCGATTCCTCGAGAGCCTGCTCGCCCCAGAATGACCCGCTACCCGGCATCGATCCTGCTGGCGCTCCTGCTGCTGGCCGCGCCCCTCCGACCGGCCACGGCCGAGCAACCGGCCTATTACCGCTCGGACGCCATCGGACTGGCCCTGGCTCCGCTACCGGACTTCCGCCCGCAGGAGGAATATCTTCTGAAGATCCAGCGCGTGGAGAATGTCGAGGTGCGCACGCTGTACGGCTCCGGCAGGGAGCTCGAGCGCTGGGAGAAAAGGCCCGGCTCGGAGAAGGTTTTCACGGAAGGCTTGCTGGCGGAGGAACGCAGCTTCGATCGGGCGGGCCGCCCGACGGCCGAGCGCTTCTACCTGGAGGGGCGCCTCGAGCGTAGGGTGGAGTACCGCTACGGGCCGCGAGGCCTCGCGGCGGCGGAAACCTACGATGCGCAGGGCGCGCTGCTGTCCCGGGAGCGCTACGAGCTGGGCCCCCGCGGAGAGCTGCGCCGGGTGACCCGGGAATCGTCAGGCGATCCGGTTCAATCGCTGGCCTTGACGGGGAAGGGGGGCAGGCGCTTCGAGGGCCGCCTGGCCAGCGGCGGCTACGAGCTGGTGGAGCGCTACGACCCCCAGGGGCGCCTGGACTCCAGCCAGGTCCTGCGGGACGGCAAGCCGGGTGAGCTGCTGCGCAACGCCTATGAGAAAAACCTGGAGCATCCGCGCAGCTCGGAGCGCTCCGACCCCGCCTCCTCGACGCGCACCGTTACGCGCTACGATGCGGCGGGCCGCCTGGCGGAGCGGGTGACCTTCCAGGGGCAGAAGAAGCAGGAGCAATGGAGCTATTCCTACGACTCCAGGGGCAACCGGATCCAGGCCATCTGCCGCGGAGGGCAGGGCACCGAGACCTGGAGCTACTCTTACGACGGCTCGGGCCGCCTCATCGGCGAGGAGAGCCGCGTGCATGGAGAGCTGGTCAAGGTCACCCGCTACCAGGAGAATGGCATCCGCGTCGAGGAGCTGTACCGTGAAGGCTCTCCATTTTTGAGGGTAACCTACGCCGGGGGGCGCAAGATCCGCGAGGAGGTCCTGAGCGCGGGCCAGGTGGTGCGGGTCCGGGAGTTCGAGGGCTCGCCGCCGTGAGCCTGCGCCTTCTGGCCTTCGCCTCCCTGCGCTATTTCCGTTCCCGCCGGCAGGGGAGCGGAGTGGCGGCCACGATCCTCTCGGTGCTGGGAGTCGTCGTGGGGGTGATGACCCTGACTGCCGTGCTCGGGGTGATGAACGGCTTTCAGCTGGGATTCATCGAAAGCATCCTGGAGTTGAGCTCCTATCACCTGCAGGTCGAACGGACGGACGGCCGGCCGCTGGAGCCGGCGACCCTCCAGCGCCTGTCGCGCCTGCCCATGGTCGCCGCCGCAGTGTCCTTCTCCGAGCAGCAGGTCATCGTGGAGGGCCGCTTCGCGGGCAGCAGGGGCTGCCTGCTGCGCGGAGTACCGGCGGATGTGGCCGGCCTGGACCCCGGCTTCCGCTCCCGGCTCCAGATGGTCGAGGGGGAGTTCACGCTCACGGGCCCCCGGGACATCGTGCTCGGGGTTGAGCTGGCCCGGCATTTGGGAGTGGGCGTGGGCGACACGGTGAGCGCGCTCGCCCTGGGCGGGACGAGCTTCGCCAGCCTAACGCCCGTCCGCCGCCTCTACCGCGTCACGGGCCTGTTTCGCTGCGGGTACTACGAGTATGACCTGGGCTGGGCCTTCGTCAAACTGTCGGAGGCCTCCGGCGGCCGGGCCGGAGAGCCGCAGGTGCGTTACGGCCTCAAGCTCCGCAACCGCTTCCGCGACGCGTCGGCGCTGCGCGCCGTGCGCGCCCTTCTGGGCCCCGGACCCTATCGGGCCGGAAGCTGGCGGGAGTTCAACCGGGCCTTCTTCGCCGCCCTGCGCATGGAGAAGCTGCTGATGATGATCCTGATCGGGCTGATCTTCGTGGTGGTGGGCTTCAACATCTACCACAGCCTGCGCCGCTCGGTGCGGGAGCGCTTCGAGGAGATCGGGGTGCTGAAAGCCCTGGGCGCTTCCCAGGGCACGGTGCAGTACATCTTCGTCGCCGAGGGCCTGCTGATCGGCCTGATCGGGGGCGGGCTGGGGCTGGCCCTGGGGCTGCTGCTCTCGGCCAACGTCAACGCGGTGTTTCGGGCGGTGGAGGCCCTGGCCAACCTGGCGCTGTCCCTGGCCTCCCGCCTGATCCTGCCCCTGGCCGGCGGGGAGCGTTTCACCCTGTTCTCCCCGGCCTATTTCTACCTCAGCGAAGTGCCCAGCCGGGTCCTGTTTCCGGAGGCTTTTCTGGTGGTCCTGTTCGCCGTGGGCTCCTGCCTGCTGGCCGCCCTGTTCGCTTCCGCTCCGGTCCGGCGGGTGCTTCCCGCGGAGGTGCTGCGTTATGAGTGAGCCACGCCCCGCGATCCTGGAGGCCGAGGGCTTGTGCAAGACCTTCCGCAGCGGGCAGGAGGACCTGGTCGTGCTCGACGGGCTCAGGCTGAGCGTGCCGGAGGGCGGCACCGTGGTCATTTCCGGGGAGAGCGGCTCGGGCAAGAGCACCCTGCTCAACCTTCTGGGCGGCCTGGACGCCCCCACCGCGGGGCGGATTCGCTTCCGGGAGCTGGAGGTGACCGGCAGGAGCGAGGCCGAGCTGCAGGAGTACCGCGCGCGGCGCCTGGGTTTCATCTTCCAGCTCCACTACTTATTGAAGGATTTCACCGCCCAGGAGAACGTGCTGCTGCCGGCGCTCATCCTGGGGCTTCCTTCGGGCCTGGCGCGCGCTCGCTCGGAGCTCCTGCTCGCCCAGGTCGGGCTCAGCCGGCGCCGCCAGCACTACCCGGCCGAGCTCTCCGGGGGAGAGCGCCAGCGGGTGGCGGTGGCCAGGGCCCTGATGAACGATCCGGAGCTGATCCTGGCCGACGAGCCCACCGGCAACCTGGACGAGCGCAGCTCGGCGCAGGTCCGCGAGCTGCTCTTCGGCCTGGCGGCCGAGTACCGAAAGACCCTGATCGTGGTCACCCATGCCGCCGAGCTGGCCGCCTCGGGGGAGAGCCGCTACGTGCTGGAGCACGGCCGCCTGAGGAGCGCATGAAGGCCTGGTTCCCGCTGTACCTGGGCGCCCGCAACCTGCTCGGCCGGCGCGGGCGGGCCTCTCCGCACCTGGCTGGCTCGATCCTGGGCATCGGGCTGAGCCTGGTCCCCCTGATCCTGGTGTTGGTCGTGGCCGACGGCATGATCGAGGGCATCACCCGCCGGTACCTGGAGCTGGGCACCTACCATGCCCAGGTCATATTGCCGCCAGACTTCGAAGAGCGGGAAGTCTCCGGCCTGCTGGAGCGCCTGCGCTCCCAGCCGGGGGTCCGGCTGGCGATCGAGGAGCGGCAGGGTCTGGGTCTGCTGTACACACCCACGGAGCGCACGGCGGTCACCGTCCGGGCCGTGCCTCCGGAGCTGTACGCCGAGGACGGCGGTTTCCGGCGCTACTTCCGCCTGGACTCGGGAGGTTTCCAGCTCGGCGCACCGGATTCGATCCTGCTGGGCCGGGAGACGGCCCAGCGGCTCGGGGTCGGGCCCGGCGACCGGGTCAAGCTGCTGGTGCTGCGCGGCATCGGCCAGCGGCGCGAGCTTCCGCTGGTGGCCGCCCTCACGGTGCGGGGGGTATTCTCCACCGGCTACCAGGAGCTGGACAAGCAGTGGGTGTACATCCCCCTGGCCGCCTCCTGGCACCTGCTGGCCGGGCGCGGGGCGAGCCGTTTCCTGGGGCTCAAGCTGGACGAGCCGTTCAGCGGGCTGGAAGGGCAGCTGGCGCGCCTGCGCAGGGTGCTGCCCCCCCGGGCCGAGATCTATAGCTGGTTCGAGCTGGAGAAGGCCAACTTCAAGTCCTTTCAGACCACCAAGGTGCTACTGCTGTTCATCATGGCCCTGATCGTGGTCGTGGCCACGGTGAACATCTCGGGGGCCCTGATCATGGTCGTGCTGGAGCACCTGCCGGAGATCGCCTTCCTGAAGGCCATGGGTGCGGGGCCGGGGGCCATCAGCCTCTCCTTTCTGGTCACGGGGCTGCTCACCGGCCTGGCCGGCACCGTGCTCGGGCTGGCGGCCGGACTGGCCGTGGCCCTGAACGTCAACTCCCTGATCCGGGGGCTGGAAGCGGCGCTGAACGGGGGGGCCCGCCTGTTCGGCATCCTGGCCGCGCCGGTCGCCCGCCTGCCGGCGCCGCCTCCCCTGAGGATCTTCAACTCCGAGTTCTACCTGGAGAGAATCCCCATCCACCTGCATTTCGGGGAGCTGTACGCGGTCGGCGCCGCGACCCTGCTCTTGGCCGTCCTGGCGGCCTACCTGCCGGCGCGCAAGGCCGGGAGGACCCGGCCGCTTCAGGTCCTGCGACGCTATTGATTTCCCTACGATTTTGCTTATTATAGAAGCATGAAATGCGAGATCTGCGGCAGCCGGAAGGCGGTCATCCACATCCAGCAGGTGATCGGCAAGGAGCGGGTCGACCTGCATCTGTGCGATAGCTGCGCCCTGGAGCGGGGGATCTCCTCCAACGAGGAGCGCATCGAGCTGTCCATTTCCAGCCTGCTGCACGGCCTGGTGGATCTGCGCAAGATGAAGGGCGCCAAGGAGAAGACCTGCCCCCGCTGCAACTCCACCTGGGAGCAGATCAGCAAGAGGCAGCAGATGGGCTGCCCGGAGTGCTACGCGACGTTCGCCAAGGAGACCCGGGCTTTCTTCCAGCAGCTGGTGGAGAAGCCCCAGCACCGGGGCAAGCTGCCCAAGCGCCTGCGGACCTATAAGACCTACCTGGTGGACGTGGTCAAGCTCAAGGAGGGCCTGAAAGAGGCCCTGCGGCGCGAGGACTACGAGAAAGCCGCCCGGATCCGCGACCGGATCCAAGAGCTAGAGAACATCCCGGGGGAGGAGTAATGCCCGAATCCGGCCAGTGGTTCAACCTCCCGGGGCCGGAAATGGACGTAGCCGTTTCCAGTCGTGCCCGGTTGTCGCGGAACCTCATGGGTTGCCTGTTCCCGCCCCTGGCTTCCAAGGACCAGGAGGAGATGGCCAGCGAGGAGATCGTCAAGGCCTTCCAGAAGCTTCCCGGCGGCTTCAAGCTCATCAGCCTCGACAGTATCTCGCCCCTGGAGCGGCGCATCCTGATGGAGCGCAATCTCATCTCCCAGGAGTTCTCCGCCTCGCCCAACAAGCTGGTGGCCATCAGCGAGGACGAGAAGCTCTCGGCCATGATCAACGAGGAGGACCACCTGCGCCTGGTCTGCATCCGCAGCGGCCTGGCCCTGGAGGATGTCTACCGCCAGGTGGAGAAGGTGGACAGCCGGCTGGAGGCCAGCCTGCACTACGCCGCCTCGATGGAGTGGGGCTATCTCAACACCAGCTTGCAGAACACGGGCACCGGCCTCAGGGCCTCGGTCATGCTGCACCTGCCGGCCCTGGTCATGGAGGGCAACGTCGGCTGGGCGCTCAAGATGGCCGGACAGATGGGCCTGCAGATCAAGGGGCACTGGGGGGAGGGGGAGAACTCCCTGGGGGACATGTACCAGATCTCCAACCCCGTCAGCCTGGGCCTCACCGAACGGGAGATAGTAGAGACCGTACAGAGCACGGCCACGACCCTCGTGGAGTACGAGCGCAAGGCCAGGGCCGAGATGCTCAAGAACCGGCGCCTGGAGCTGGAAGACGGGATCTTCCGGGCCTACGGCCTGCTGGCCCAATGCCGCCTGGTCTCCTCCAAGGAGGCGATCGAGCTGCTGGCCAAGGTCCGCCTGGGAGTGAGCCTGGGAGTGCTGTCCAAGCCGGGCCTGGAGGTGGTCACGGCCCTGATGATCCTTTCGCAGAAGTCGCACATCCAAAAAATGCTGGATACTATGGATGACGAATCAGATAATAAACTAGTAGATTATACGCGAGCCAAGCTGCTGCGACGCGCCTTGGAGGAAGGCAATGTTTAAGGGGTTGACCCAAAGAGCCCAGAAGATTTTGACCGTGCTCGCCCAGGAAGAGGCCAAGCGGACGCATTCCGACCAGCTTCTCCCGGAGCATATCATCATCGCTCTGCTCAAGGACGGGGAGGGAGTGGCCGTCAAGGCCCTGCAGAAGGCCCGGATCGATCTGGCCGAGATGCAGATGGAGATCGAGCGCTCGCTGCCGATGGGCAAATCGGGCCTGATCCTCGGAGACGTTCCTCCCTCCAAGCGGGGCAAGAAGATCCTGGAGGACTCCGCAGCCGAGGCGCGCAACCTCGGGCACGAGTACATCGGCACCGAGCACCTGCTGCTGGCCGCCTCCCAGGAGGAGGGCAGCGTCATCAGCCGCTACCTGGCCCGCTACAACGTCACGCCCGGAATCCTGCGGGAGATCGTCGTGCAGATCAACGGCCTGGGCGATTCGAGCCAGCAGGCCCAGTCCAAGAAGAAGAGCCCGCCGGTGGCCCGCAAGGCGACCCCCACGGTCGACGAGTTCAGCCGCGACCTGACCCGCCTGGCCCGCGAGGACAAGCTGGACCCGGTGATCGGCCGGAGCAAGGAGATCCGCAGGGTGATCCAGATCCTGGCCCGCCGGACCAAGAACAACCCGGTGCTGATCGGCGAGCCCGGGGTGGGCAAGACCGCCATCGTGGAGGGCCTGGCCCAGATGATCGTCGGCGGCGAGGTGCCGGAGGCGCTGGCCGCGCGCCGCGTGCTGACCCTGGACCTGGCTTCGCTGGTGGCCGGGACCAAGTACCGCGGCGAGTTCGAGGAGCGCCTCAAGCGGGTGATCAAGGAGATCCTGGGGGCCGGCAACGTGATCCTGTTCATCGACGAGCTGCACACGATCATCGGCGCCGGCGGGGCCGAAGGGGCCATCGACGCCTCCAACATGCTCAAACCGGCCCTGTCCCGCGGGGAGCTGCAGTGCATCGGGGCCACCACCCTGAACGAGTACCGCAAGTACGTCGAAAAGGACGCCGCCCTGGAGCGGCGCTTCCAGCCGATCTACGTGCAGGAGCCGAGCGTCGCGGAGACCATCGAGATCCTCAAGGGGCTGAAGGAGCACTACGGCCGCTTCCATCACGTGAGCTACACCTACGAGGCCCTGGAGGCGGCGGCCACCCTGTCGCACCGCTACATCTCCGACCGCTTCCTGCCGGACAAGGCCATAGATCTATTGGACGAGGCCGGCTCGCGCAAGAAGATCGGCTCCAGCCAGCGCCCCAAGGAGCTGGCCGAGCTGGAGGCGGAGATCGAGCGGCTGACCATGGAGAAGGCCAACCTGGTCTCCAGCCAGAACTACGAGCGGGCCGCGGCCATCCGCGACGAGGTGAAACAGCTTCGCGAGCGCATCGAGGAAGTCAAGAGGAACTGGGAGCAGAACATCCGGGTCGAGGAGAACCTGGTGGACATCGATGAGATCCAATCGATCATCTCCGAGATCACCGGCATTCCCCTGTCGCGCATCGTGGAGAGCGAGAGCCAGAAGCTGCTGAAGGTGGAGGAGGAGCTGCACCGGCGGGTCATCGGGCAGGACCAGGCCATCGCCTCGGTGGCCGCGGCCATCCGCCGCTCCCGCACCGGCCTGAGCTCCCCGAAGCGGCCGCTGGGCTCCTTCGTCTTCCTGGGCCCCACCGGCGTGGGCAAGACCCTGCTGGCCAAGACCCTGGCGGAGTTCCTGTTCGGCAACGAGGAGGCCCTGGTCCGCATCGACATGTCGGACTTCATGGAGAAGCACAACGTGTCGCGCCTGGTCGGAGCCCCGCCGGGCTACATCGGGTACGAGGAGGGCGGCCTGCTCACCGAGAAGATCCGCCGCCGGCCGTACAGCGTGGTCCTGCTGGATGAGATCGAGAAGGCCCACCCGGACGTCTTCAACATCCTGCTGCAAGTGCTGGAGGAGGGGCAGCTGGCCGACAACCTGGGCCACACCGTGTCCTTCCGCAACACGGTGCTGATCATGACCTCCAACGCCGGGGCCCGCGAGATCAGCAAGGACGCCGCCCTGGGCTTCCATGCCGAGGACGGCATGCTGCGCTACGAGGAGATCAAGTCCTCGGCCCTGGGCGAGCTGAAGCGCATGTTCAATCCCGAGTTCCTCAACCGGGTGGACGAGATCGTGGTGTTCCACAGCCTGAACCGCGAACATTTATGGAAGATCCTGGAGGTCATGATCCAGGAGACCCAGGACCAGCTGGCCGAGCAGAAGATCGGGCTGGAGGTGACCCCTCAGGCCCGGGAGTTCCTCATCGAGCAGGGCTACGACGAGAAATACGGCGCCCGGCCGCTGCGGCGCACCCTGCAGAAGCTGATCGAGGACCCGCTGTCCGTGGACATCCTGAAGGGGCGGTTCAAGACCGGGGTTACGGTGGTCGTGGACCTCAAGGACCAGAAGGAGATCTACTTCCGCGCCAAGCGCAGCCGCCCGAAACAGCAGAAAAAGACCAAAGAGCTGGTGGCGCCCTAGCTCGGGCGGGGCTCTGGGCGTGCTACCGCGAACGCGCAGCCTGGCCTTTCTGTTCCTCCTTGCCTGCCTGTCCGCCGGCGCCCAGGGGGCCGACAGCCTGTACCAGTCGGGGACCCGGGCCTTCCAGGACGGCCTGTACCTGATGGCCGGCCGGAGCTTCCGGCAGCTGGTCGAGCAGTATCCGGACAGCCCGCTGGCCGACGACGCCGAGTACCTGCGCGGCCTGGCCGAGTTCTACCAGCAGGGCTACCGCAACGCGCTGGCCCTGTTCCGGGAGCTGCCCCGGCGCTTCCCCCAGTCCCCCTTCGTGCGCCAGGTCCCCTTCTGGCTCGGCTGCTGCTACTACCGGCTCGGGCAGTACCCGGAGGCGGTGAGCCAGTTGATTCAGCAGGTGGAGCGTTTTCCGGAGGAGCGGGAGTACACCGAGCGGGCCCTGCTCCTGCAAGGCTCGGCCCAGGAAAAGCTGGAGCTCTGGGCCGAGGCCCAGAACAGCTACCGCCGGCTCCTGGAGCTCAAGCCGGGCTCGGAGGTCGCGCCGGAGGGCTGGTTCCGCCTGGGCAGCGTGCAGCTCGAGCTCCGGGACTATCCCTCGGCCCTGGCCTCCTTCACCCGGGTCCTGGTCGACCATCCCGAGGCCCCGCAGGCCGCGGAGGCATTGTTCTACGCGGCGGAGAGCCTGTACTTCGCGGGCCGCCTGGCCGAGGCGGAGCGCCGCTACCGGCTGGTGCTGGCAGGGCTCACCCGCCAGAGCGCCTCCGCCTCCGAGCGGCGCGAGACCTGCCTGTACCGCCTGGCCAGGATCCAGGCTCGCCTCGAGCGCCCCTCCGAAGCCCTGGCGACCCTCGCCTCCCTGGACCGGGGCTACCCCCGCGGGCGGTACGCGGCCGAGGTCCCGCTGCTGCGGGCTGAGGCCCTGTTCGACCTGAAGCGCTATGGGGAGGCGGTGGCCGAGTACCGCCAGGCCCTCGCCTCGGCCGCCGCGCCCGGCGACCGGCAGAAGCTGGCCTACAACCTGGCTCTCTCCGCGCTGGGCGCCGGCCGGCTCGAGGAGGCGCTGGAGCCGCTGGGCGCCGCCTCCCAGGGGCCGGATCAGGGGATCGCGGAGAAGAGCCTGTTCCGTCTGGCCTCCGCCCTGGCTGACCTTCACCGAGAGGAGGAATCGCTGCGGGCCCTGGCCGATTTCCGCGGCCGCTTCCCCGGCTCCAGGCAGGCCGAGGAGGGCCTGGCGCTGCAGGGCTCGCTCCTGGACCGCGCCGGCCGCCCGCGCGAGGCCCAGGCGGTCTACGGCGAGCTCCTGACCCGCTATCCGTTCTCCGGGAGCAAGGACGAGTACCTGTTCAAACGCGGTTCCAGCCGCCTGGGGTCCGGCGACGGCCCCGGGGCGCTGAAGGATTTCTTCGCCGTCGTGCAGACCCTGCCCGGTTCCGCGTTCCGGGGCGAGTCCGAGTACGCCATTGGCTCGATCTACTCCGCCCGCTCCGAGTACGCCCGCGCCCTGCCGTACTTCAAAGCGGTGGCCGAGAGGGAGCGGGGGAGCGATCTGGGCGGCCGGGCGACCCTGGCCGTGGGCGTCTGCCTGTACAACACCGGGGAGTACCGGCAATCGCTCGCGTGGTTCGGCCGTCTTCCGCAGGGCTCGGCAGCCGCCGGCTGGGAGCCCCAGGGCTGGTATTACACCGGCCGGGCCCTGTACAAGCTGGAGGAGCTCGATCAGGCGGAGGAGCGCTTCGCCCGCGCCGCGGCCGCTCTGGAGGGCAAGCCCGAAGGGGAGGAGGCCCTGTACTGGCAGGGAGTGAGCCTGTTCCGGTTGAACCGCCTGGGCCAGGCCCGCGGCGTGTTCCTCGGTTTGGCCGGGCGCTATCCCGAAGGGACGCGGGCCGCCGAATCCCTGTACCGGGCCGGGGTCTGCTCCGCGCTGTCCGGCGCGCACGCCCAGGCCCTGGAAGCCTACGAGCGGGCCCTGGCCGCGGCGAGCTCCGGGCGGGCAGGTCCCGCGGCCGCCCGGCGTGCGCTGCTGCAGGAAACCCTGTTCCAGAAAGGGGCGAGCCTGCTCGCCCTGGGAGACCGCTCCAAGGCGGTGGCCGCCTTTCAAGCCCTGGCCAGGGATTATCCCGAAGGCAACCTGGCCTCCGAGGCCTTCCTGGCTCTGGCCCAGGAGGACTTCCAGGCTGGCAGCTACGCGGAAGCCCTGTCCGGGTTTCAAGGCGTGATCCGGGATTACCCGCTGCGGCCTGCCGGCCGCAACGCCCTGTACTGGGCCGGTGCCAGCGCCTCCAGGCTGGACCGCCGGGAGGAAGCCCTGGACCTCCTGCTGCGCTATCTGGAGGCCTCCCCCGCGGGAGGCCTGGCCGAGTTGGCCGAGCAGGAGATCCGCTCGGTGCTCGCCCGCTCCGGCGGCGCCGAACGGGCTGAACGGGAGCTAGGGGCCTTCCTGAGGCGGGTGGAGGCCGGCAGCCTGCCGGCCGCGCTCAAGGACAAGGTGCGCTTCGAGTACGCCCGCTGGCTGTTCGGCCGGGACCGCGAGCAGGCTTTGGCCCTGCTGCTGCGGCTGAAGGAAAGCGGCCTGAGCGAACCCCAGGCGAGCGAGGCCAGCCTGCTGATCGCCGAGGGCTTCCGCCTGCGCGGGGAGCTGGAGCGCGCCCTGGACGTGTTCAGCGGGATCGCCGCCACCCGCGCGGGCGCAACCGCCGCCACGGCCCAGCTGGGCATCGCCCGCATCCGCGAGCAGCAGGGCCGGCGCGAAGAGGCGGCGGAGGAGTTCCTGAAGACTTTTTTCCTGCATCCCGAGGCCAGGGAGCAGGCCCAGGAGGGGCTGTACGAGGCGGGGCGCCTGTACTGGAAAGGCGGGCGCAGGGAGGAAGCCAGGAAGCTCTTCGCCCGGCTGCTCGAGCAGTACCCCGACAGCCCCTGGCGTTCCAAAATACCGGTCGACTGAACAAGGAGGCTGAGGCATGCCCGAATACGTGCAATTCCTCGATACCACGCTGCGCGACGGAAACAAGCTGCCCTTCGTGGTGCTCAGCGGCAGGGAACGCCTGGCAATAGCGCGGCAGCTCCAGGAGATCGGCGTCGATGTGATCGACGTCGGCTATCCGGCCTCCGGAGAGGAGGAGCGGGAGGCGGTGAGCCTGATCGCCCGGGAGGTCCGGGGCCCCTGGATCTCCGCCCTGGCCCGCGCCGTGCCGCAGGACGTGCAGGCGGTATGCGAGCTGCTGGCCCTGAGCGAGCGGCCCTACCTGCACATCTTCCTGCCCATCGCCGGCGTGTTCCTCAAGAACGTCCTGGACCGCAGCCCTGCGGAGTGCCTGCGGCTGATCGAGCAATGCCTGGGCGCGGCCAAGGGCTCCGGGCTTCGCGTGCAGTTCTCTCTGGGCGAGGTCGGCGAGGCGGATGAGGGCTTCCTGCTCGAGGCGGCGCGCGCCGCCTGCGCTTCGGGGGCGCACGTGCTGAACCTGGCGGACACCAACGGCTGCCTGCACCCGGAAGCGGCCGGGGCCCTGGTGCGCCGGGTGCGCGAAGGCCTGAAGCGGTACCCCGAAGTCCTGCTGGGCGTGCACTTCCACAACGACCTGGGGCTGGCCACCGCCAACTCGCTGTTCGCCCTGCAGGCCGGAGCGCGGCACGTGGAGGTCACCCTGGGCGGTGTCGGCGGCCGCAGCGGCAACGCCGCGCTGGAGGAGGTGGCTTTCGGCCTGGAGGCCTTCGCCGAGCGGCTCAAGCTGGCCCACCGGCTGCATCTCGACCGGCTGGCGGCGGCCTCGGCGCACCTGACCCGCCTGACCGGCATCCCTCCGCACCCGAACAAGCCCGTGCTCGGCAGACAGGCGCTGCAGGAAACCCGCGGCAGCGACGCCCGCCTGGCATTGAGCGAGCGGCTACGGGAGCTTCTGCAGCCCAAGACCGTGGGCCGGGTGGAGGACGTCCTGTTCGGGGACCACGAGATCAGCCAGGCCGGATTCGCCCAGCATCTGGACAGCCTGGGAGTCGAGGTCGAAGGGGTGGACCTGGAGCGCGTCTACCGGCTGTTTCTGTCCCAGGTGCGCCGCAAGCGCACCGTGTACCTCAGCGAGGTCCAGGCCATGGTGGAGGACGCCCGCCTGGAAGCCAAGGCCCCCTACCAGCTGGTCTCCTTCGGGGTCATGACCGGCTCCCACTCCCTGCCGGTGGGCAGCGTGGAGCTGCGCCGCGGCGACGAGGACCTGGTGCAGAGCTCACCCGGCTCCGGCCCGGTTGACGCGCTGTGCCGGGCGGTGGACAAGGCCGTGGGGCTCAAGCCGCGCCTGATCCTGTACTCGGCGGACACCCTGACCGAGGGCACCGAAGCCCGGGCCGAGGTCACCTTGAGCTTGAGTTTCCTGGGCCGCGTCTTTCACGGGCACTTCGGCTCCACGGACGTGATCGAGGCCAGCCTGCGGGCCTACCTCGATGCCGTGAACCGCATCGAGGCCTACCGGGTCACGCACCCGGCCGCGGCGGAGGAGTTCTTCATCGACGGGAATCAGCTTTGGTGGGAGTGATCAGTTCACCCGCTCGACGTACTCCCGGGTCTCGGTGTTGATCAGGATCTTGTCGCCGGCCTTGATGAACAGAGGCACCCTGACCACCAGCCCCGTTTCCAGGGTGACCTGCTTGGTGGCTCCGGACACGGTGTCGCCCCTCAGGCCCGCCTCGGCCTGGGTCACCTTCAGCACGATCTTGTAGGGCAGGTGGATGCCGATCGGCCGCTCGTCCCAGACGGACAGCTCGACCGTGTCCCCCTCCTTGAGGAACAGCTTCTTGTCCTCCTGGCCCTCCAGGGGCATGGTGAACTGCTCGTAGGTCTCCAGATCCATGAAATGGTAGTTCTCGTTGTCCGAGAAAAGGTACTGGGCTTCTTTATGCTCGACCGTGATCTCTTCCACGGTGTCCTGGGTCTTGATCACCTGCTGCAGCCCCCGACCCGAGATGAGGCTCTTCATCTTCAGGCGGACGAAGGCCGAGCCCTTGCCGGGGTTGACGAACTCCCGCTCGATCACCAGATGTGGTTCATTCTTGATCAAAAGGAACATTCCCTTGGCGATGGCACCCGCTTTGATCATATTGGATACTGTTAGTACCACCTGCCCGGATGAGTGTCAAGACAAGGCGAAGGCGTTCACCTTCCCGACCGAATCACGGTCCAGGAGGATCATGAGCAGCCGGTCCACCCCGAGCGCGACACCGGAACAGGGCGGAAGACGTTCCCTTATGGTCCGCTCCAGGGACCAGTCGATGCGGTGCGGCTCCCGGGCCGTCTTCTTGGCTTCGCTCTGGGCCTGGAAGAAGCCGGCGAGCTCGCCCGGGTCCGTGGCCTCGGTGTAGCAGTTGGCCAGCTCGATGCCCGCCAGGTACAGCTCCCAGCGTTCGGCCCAAGGGGTGCCGGGCTTGCGCCGCGCCATGGTGGCGATGCCGGCGGGGAAGTCGAACAGCAGCAGGGGGCGGTCGGCGGGAAGCCCGGGCTCCACGAAGCTCAGGAACAGCTTGTGGAACAGGTCGGCCCAGCCGTCATCGCAGCTCACCGGGACGCCCAGCGCGCGGGCCCGGTCGCGGAGGTCCTCCAGCGCGGTGAGCTCTGCGAGCTCCGCTCCGAGGGCGCCTCGGAAAGCCTCGGCCATGGACAGGCGGCGGAACGGCTGCCGGCAGTCCAGCTTCCGGCCCCGGAAGCTCGGGGCCGGACCCAGCTCCAGCCCTTCGAGGAGGAAGGCGAGCAGGCTCTCCGCGACCCGCATGGACTGCAGGTAGTCGGCCCCGACCGTGTACCACTCCAGCATGGTGAACTCCGGCTCGTGCAGGGGGCTACAGGGCTCGTGGTTGCGGAAGCAGCGGCCCAGCTGGAAGATGTTGCCGCTGCCCTCGGCCAGCAGGCGCTTCAGCCAGAGCTCGGGTGAGGGGATCAGATACAGCTCGGAAGGCGGCCCTTCCGCCCTGGCCCCACGGGTGCGGAAGACCTCCAGGCTCGCCTCCGGGATCAGGTATGGAGCGAGCAGGGGCGTGTCGACCTCCAGGTAGCCCAGGCGGCGGAAGTACAGGCGGATCAGGCGCAGCGCCTCGGCCCTGCGCCGGAGGATCCGCAGCCAGTCGGCTTCCATGAGCCGGAGTATAGCAGGGCGCCCCGACATTGGACAGCGGCTCGGCCGGCTCAGTATATTGATGGCACGACCATCAGGGGAGTGACCGAGCCACCCGATACGCTTCACTCCGACGCCCGAAGCGCCGGGTTCGAGGTGCTGTCCGTGCGCGAGCTTCCGGAGTTCAAGGCCGAGGGAGTCCGCTGCCGCCACCTCGCCACCGGCCTGGAGCTGTTCCAGCTGCACAACGACGACCCGGAAAATCTTTTCGCCTTCGCCTTCCGCACGCCGCCTCCGGATGACAGCGGCGTGGCCCACATCCTCGAGCACTCGGTGCTCTGCGGCTCGCGGCGCTTCCCGCTCAAGGACCCCTTCGTGGTGCTGCTGAAATCCAGCCTGCAGACCTTCCTGAACGCCTTCACCTTTCCGGACAAGACCGTGTACCCGGCCAGCAGCATGCTGGAGAAGGATTTCTTCAACCTGATGCTGGTATACGCGGACGCCGTGTTCTTCCCCCTCCTGCGCGAGGAGGTGTTCCGCCAGGAAGGCCACCGCCTGGAGCGGGATCGGGAGGGCCTGCGCCGGGTGGGTGTGGTCTACAACGAGATGAAAGGCGTGTTCTCCAGCGCCGAGGCCATCGTGGCCGACCTGTCGATGCGCTCCCTGTTCCCCGACGTGCCGTACGGCTTCGAGTCCGGGGGCGACCCGCGGGCCATTCCCTCGCTCAGCTACCGGGCCTTCCTCGACTTCCACCGCCGTTATTACCATCCGGGCAACTGCCGCCTTTTCCTGTACGGCGACATACCGCCGGCCAAGACCATGCGTTTCCTGCAGGAGAACTTCCTGGCTTCCTTCGGCCCCCCGCCGACGATTCCCGCAGAGCTCGCCCGGCAGCCGCGCTGGTCAGCTCCGCGCACCCGGGAGGCGAGCTTCCCCGCGCAGGCCGGCGGAGAGCGCGGCAGCGTGACCCTGAACTGGCTGACCGTTCCGGTCACCGATCCCCTGCGGTTGCTGGCCATGGAGGTGGCCAGCGAGGTCCTGGTGGGCAACGTCGGCTCCCCGCTGCAGAAGGCGCTGCTGGAATCGAAGCTCGGGGAAGACATCTCCCCGGCCACCGGCCTGGACACTGAGCTGGCCGAGCTCACCTTCTCGGTGGGCCTGCGGGGCACCTCGCCCGAGAGGGCGGCTTCGATCCAGGACCTGGTGCTGGCTACCCTGGAGCGGCTGGTCGAGGAGGGCATCCCGGATGAGCAGCTGCGGAGCGCGGTGCACCGAGTGGAGTTCCGTAACCGCGAGATCCAGCGCGGCGGGCGGCCATTCTCGCTCGCCCTGATGCGCAGGAGCCTGCGGGGCTGGCTACACGGCGGGGAGCCGGAGTTGACCCTGGAGTTCAGGCCTTGGATGGACCGCCTCAAGGAGCGCCTGGCAGGAGGCAGGTATCTGGAAGAGCTGATCCGCAGCCAGCTCCTGGAAAACCCGCACCGCAGCCTGGTCGTGGTCCGCCCGGACCCCACCCAGGCCAAGAGGGAGCTGGAGGAGGAGCGGCGGGAGATGGGCTCCCTGGAGAGCGGGCTGAGCAAGGCGGAGCGGGAACGCATCGAGGAGGACAACCGGCGGCTGAGGGAGTTCCAGGAGCGCCCGGACAGCCCCGAAGAGGCGGCCCGGCTGCCTTCGCTCCGGCGCGAGGACCTGCCCCGGGAGGTAGAGCGCATACCCGAGAGCCTCATACCGGAGAGCCTGCACCGGCCCGGCTATTTCCACCCGCTGTTCACCAACGGAGTGATATACCTGGACCTGGCCCTGGACGCCTTCGGTCTGCCGCCCCTGGCCAGCACCCTGCTGCCCCTGTTCAGCAGGGCTGTCTGCGCCTCGGGGCTGCCCGGAGTGCCGTACCACGAGGTGGCCACCCGCCTGGCCCTGCTGACCGGGGGATTCTCCGCCTTTCTCGGCGCCGACTCGCCGTTCGACGGCCAGCGGGCTGGCCCCGTGCAGCGCCTGATCTTCCGGGTCAAAATGCTGGAGGAGAACCTGGGCCCGGCCCTGGAGCTCGCCTCCCGCCTGTTGCTGGAGGCGGATTTTCGGGATCTGGATCGCCTGCAGGCCCTGGCGCTGGAGATGCGCAACGACCTGAAGGCATCGCTGGTGCCAGGGGGCAGCCACTACGCCTCGCTGCGTGCGGGAAGCCGCCTGTCGGCCGCGCTGGCCTTGGAGGAGCGCTGGAAGGGCGTCACCCAGCTCCTGGCCATGGAGGAGATAGCCCGCGGCCTGCCGGCCAACCTGCCGGAGCTGGCCGGGCGGCTGGAGGAGTTGCGCTCGGTGCTCCTGAGCCGAAGGCGGCTGGCATTGAACCTGACCTGCGATGAGCAGCAGGCCGCCCGGGTTTGGCCGGCGGTGGAGCGGCTGCTGGCCGTGCTGCCGGATGGGGCCGCGCCGCCTGAGGGCGGTGATTCGCGGCCCTTGCCGCCGCCCGCTTCTCCGGGAAGCGAAACCCTTCTGGCCACCACCAACGTCAACTTCGCCGCCGTGGCCCTTCCCGGCAGCGCCCTCGGCACCCGCGAGAGCGTCCAGGAGAGCCTGCTGGCCCACTTTCTTTCCACCGGGTTCCTGTGGGAACAGGTGCGGATGAAAGGAGGAGCCTACGGGGCCGGCGCCACGGCCAGCGGCCTGGAGCGGGTGTTCTCGTTCAGCTCCTATCGCGATCCGAACATCGCCAGCACGCTGGAGGCCTTCCGGGGCGCCCTGGGGGCGGCGCGCGAGGTCGCCCTTTCCGAAAAGGAGTTCGAGCAGGTGCTGATCGGCGCGGTGGGGCAGGAGGAAAGACCCCTCGCCCCCGGGGAGAAGGGATACGTGGCCCTGAAACGGCGCCTGCTGGGCATCAGCGACGAGCTGCGCCAGAGCCGCAGGGACCAGCTTCTGGCCGCCTCGCCGGAGGACCTGGCTCAGGCCGCCGGCCGCCTGCTCGCGGCCTGGGAGCGCGGGCAGACCGTGGTCCTGGCCGGGCGGGCCGCCCTGCAGCAGGCCTCCCCGCAGCTGTCCGGCACCGTGACGGAGCTGCCCGACTGACAGGGCGCTTTCGCAAACGTCTCGGATATGCTACGGTTGGCCTACCGCTGAAACCATGAGCATGGAAGTCTTCATCCTGGGTACCGGAGGCATGATGCCGCTTCCGGGACGCAGCCTCACCTCGGTCCTGCTGCGGCGGGAGGGGGAGCTGCTGCTGTTCGACTGCGGCGAGGGGACCCAGGTCAGCCTGCGCCGCCTGAACCTGCGCTGGAAGAAGATCTCGGTGATCTTCATCTCCCACACCCACGCGGACCACGTGACCGGGATCCCCGGCATCCTGATGCTTTCCTCGCAGGTGGAGCGCGACGACCCGCTCACGATCATCGGCCCTCCCCGGATCCGCGAGTACGTGGAGGCCAGCCGCCGCATCCTGGACATGTACATCAACTACGAGATCGTGGTGCGCGAGAGCTACGGGCCGGAGGTCCTGCACGAGGGGCCGGGCTACCGGGTGCGCTCCTTTCCCCTGGCCCATTCCAGACCCTGCCTGGCCTTCTGCCTGGAGGAGTCCGAGCGCCCGGGGGTCTTCCTGCCCGAGCAGGCCCTGGAGCTGGGCGTGCCTCGGGGCCCGCTGTGGTCCGTGCTGCAGTCGGGCACCCCGGTCAGCCTGGAATCGGGCAAGGTGGTGCGCCCCGAACAGGTGATGGGGCCCAAGCGCCAGGGGCGCAAGTTCGGCTACCTCACCGACACCTCCTTCGTGCCGGGCGTCGCCGAGTTCTTCCAGGGAGCGGACCTGTTGATCTGCGAGGGCATGTTCGGCGAGGAGCTGGCCTCCGATGCGGTGGACAAGAAGCACCTGACCGCCCGCCAGGCGGCCATGATCGCCTGCCAGGCGCGGGCCAGGCGCATGGGCTTGATCCATTACAGCCCGCGCTATACCGAGAAGGAGCTGAAAGGCCTGCTGCAGGAGGCCAGGGAGATCTTCCCCGAGACCTTCCTGACCCGGGACCTGCAGACCCTGGCGCTGCCCTACCAGGATTGACCGGCCTTGACCAAGCAGGCCGGAGCCACTAATCTAATCGGCTATGATCGAGGTCACGAATCTGGGCAAGCGTTACGGTTCTCTGGAGGCGGTCAAGGGGGTCAGCTTTTCCATCAACGCGGGCGAGGTGGTAGGGCTGCTCGGTCCCAACGGGGCGGGCAAGACCACCATCATGAAGATCCTTACCTGCTTCATGTTCCCCAGCTACGGGACCGCCACGGTCAACGGGATCGATATCTTCGGGGATGAGCTGGCCATCAAACAGGCGGTCGGCTACCTGCCGGAAAACGCCCCGCTGTACAACGATCTCAGCGTCATGGAGTACCTGGAGTTCATGGCCGACGCGCGCGGCCTGAAAGGCGAGGGCAGGCGCAAACAGATCGACCGGGTGATCGAGGAGTGCGGCCTGGCGAGCGTGGTCTACCGCAGCATCGACACCATCTCCAAGGGTTTCCGCCAGCGGACCGGGCTGGCCCAGGCGATCATCCACGATCCGCCGATCCTGATCCTGGACGAGCCGACCACCGGCCTGGACCCCAACCAGATCATCGAGATCCGCCAGCTCATCAAGCGCCTCGGCCAGGAGAAGACGGTCATCCTGTCGACCCACATCCTGCAGGAGGTGGAGGCTACCTGCGGGCGGGTGCTGATCCTGAACGAGGGGCAGATCGTGGCCAAGGGCACCACCGAGGAGATCAACCGGGAGATGCGCGGCGAGATGATCCTGTCCCTGACCCTGACGGGCAAGAAGGCCCCTGAGGGCTCGCTCGCCTCGGTGACCGGGGTACGGGAGGTGCTGTCCAGCGAGGAGCAGGCCCGCGGCCGCTACCTCTGCCGGCTGTCCCTGCAGCCGGACTCCGGGGCCGAGGAGGCCGTCTTCGACTGGGCCGTCCGCGAGGGCTACCGGATCACGGCCATGGTGCCCCAGCGGGCGAGCCTGGAGGAGTTGTTCAGCAAACTGACCCGGGAGGGTGGAAGCAATGTTCACTAACATCATGCCGGTGATCCGCAAGGAGCTGCGCTCCTATTTCAATTCGCCGATCGCCTACGTGGTGGCGGTCACCTTCGTCCTGTTCTGCGCGATATGGGTTTTGTTCCTGCAGTCCTTCTTCACCGGCAACAACGCCAGCCTGCGCCCGCTGTTCGGCGTCCTGCCCCTGGTGTTCATCATCGTGATGCCGGCGATCACCATGCGCAGCTGGGCCGAGGAACGGAAGCTGGGTACCGCGGAGCTGCTGCTGACCCTGCCGTTCCGGGAGTCCACCCTGGTGGCGGGCAAGTTCCTGGCGGCGCTGGCCCTGCTGGCCATCATGGTGGCCCTGACCGTGCCCATGCCCTTGCTGCTGGCCCGCTTCGGCCGCTTCGACTGGGGCGAGGTGGCGGGGCAGTACATCGGAGTCCTGTTCCTCGGGGCCGCGGGCATCTCGGTCGGTCTGTTCATCTCCTCGCTGGCCACCAACCAGATCAGCGCCTTCCTGATCAGCCTGTTCGTCCTGCTGATCTTTACCCTGATCTCCGAGGTGAACTCCGCCTTCTCCCTGCCCAACATCCTGGCCGGCGTGCTCAACTACCTGTCGCTGAGCTCGCATTTCTACAATTTCCAGAAGGGGCTGATCGATACCCGCGACCTTCTGTTCTACGCTATCGTGTGCGGGCTGTTCCTGTACCTGAACGTGAAGACGCTGATCTTCAAGAAGTGGTAACGAGGGTTGGGCGATGAAGAAACGAGCCGAGCTCATACTGTTCATCCTCGGGCTGGCGATCATTCTGCTGGCCGGGCTCAACTCCAGCCAGTTTTTCACCCGGCTGGACCTGACGGCCAACAAGGCCTTTTCGATCTCCCCGGTGTCCAAGAAGCTGTTCCGCGAGATCCCGGAACAGGTGTACCTGACCTACTTCGTCTCCGACAAGCTGCGCAAGCTGTATTCCTTCCCGGGCCAGATCGAGGACCTGCTGCTGGAGTACGCCGCCTACTCGCGGGGCAAGATCCGGGTCGAGGTGGTCGATCCGATGCGGGGTGAGGAGGCCGAGCGGGCCCAGTCCCTGGGCGTGGCCGCGCAGCAGATCGAGGTGGTGGAGCGCGACCAGCGCAGCCTGGCCCAGGTGTATACGGGAATCGTGATCCAGTACCTGGACCGCCACCAGACCATCCCCGTCGCGGTGCGCGTCGAATCCCTGGAGTACGAGCTAACCTCGCGCATCCGCAAGGCGGTGAGCGGCGAGGAGCTGGTCGTCGGCATCCTGCTCGGCGATCCGGGGCGCAACCTGCGGCAGGAGTTCACCAACATGTACCGCGCCTTCTCCGATGACTTCCGCATCGAGGAGGTCCCCGCCGGCCAGGACGTGCCGGCGGACGTGGACGTGCTTCTGGTGATCGGCAACCAGGACCTCAAGGAGTTCGATCTGTTCCCGGTGGACCAGTTCCTGATGAAAGGCGGCCGGGCCCTGTTCGCGGTGAAGGGGGTGAGGGTCGACATGATGCGCGGCTTCTTGGCCACCAAAATAGGGGACAACCCGACCCTCGACCTTCTGGAAGCCTACGGGGTGAGGGTCAAGCGGGAGCTGGTGCTGGACAAGTACTGCCAGAACTTCCGCCTGCCCACCCAGGTGCTGGGCCAGATCATGTGGCAGGTCATGGAGAAATATCCCTACTGGATCACCGTGTCCGGCCAGTACGTGGCCAAGGACAACCCCATCACCGCACGTTTCAACGGTCTGGACCTGTACTGGGCCAGCCCGCTGGAGATCGTGGCCAAGGGCAACACCCGGGCTGAGGTGCTCGCGAGCACCACGCCCGAGGGCTGGACGGCGAACCAGGAGCCGTTCGACACCTATCCGCGGGGCGGGCCGCTGCTTTTGGCCCAACCGCACGAGAACAAGGGCAGCTACCCGCTGGCGGTCAGCCTGCGGGGCGAGCTCGCGAGCTACTTCAAGGGCAAAGCCATCCCCACCCGGGAGGGCGAGAAGCGCGATTGGAAGAGCATCGTGGAGCAGACCAAGGACGCCCGGATCATCGTGGTGGGCGACGCGGACTTCGCCTCGGACCTGCTGCAGTTCACCGAGGCGAGCTACAACATGGACTTCCTGGCCAATGCGGTGCAGTGGCTGGGCAACAGCGAGGACCTGCTCAGCATCAAGACCCGCACGGCGCGTGATACCCGGTTGAACAGGATCCAGGATCCGGCCCAGCGGCTGCGCGCGGTGCTGTCGACCGAGCTGATCACCCTGGTGCTGGTCCCGCTGGGGGTGATCGGTTTCGGGATCGGCAGGCTTGTCTACCGGCGGAAGAAAAGTTTCATTCGGGCTGAGGAGGAATAGAGCATGGCGGCAGTGCAGTTTCAACGCAGAGTGATCGTCCTGGGGGCGGCGGCGGCCGCGCTGGCCGTCGCCTTCGTGCTGGGGCTGGTCTTCTCTCCGCTCAACGTGCAGAAGCGCCTGGCCGAGGCGCCGCTGTTGCCTGGATTCAAAAGCGAAACCGTGGCCCAGATCTCGATCGGCGGGCCGCAGGGCTCCATTCAGCTGGAGAAACGCGAAAAGAGCTGGAGCGTGCTGATCGCGGGGCAAGCCTACCCGGCCTCCGGCGAGCGCGTCAGCTCGTTCTTCGAACACCTGGCTTCGATCAAGAAGAGCCGCGTCGTGAGCGCCAACCCGCAAACCTGGAAGAGCTTCGAGGTGGACCAGGAAGCCAAAAAACGATTAAAGCTGCTCGATACGGCCGGGAAGACCCTGGTCAGCCTGATCGTCGGCAAGACCCAGGAAGGGGAGCGGGGCAGCTACGTGCGTATGGACGGGGCCAACGAGGTCATCCTGGTCAACCGCTCGATGGGCTTCTATTTGGACACCGCTCCCGGCTTCTGGTCCCACCTGAAGTTCTTCCCCGCGGACTTGAGGGGCGAGGACATCATGCGCATCAGCGTGCGCTGCGACCTGGCCTTCTCGGACAACACCTCGCGGCGCCTGAATTGGACCCTGGTCCAGAACCAGGAGGCCGGCCGCAACTGGAAGGTGGTGGCCCCGGCCGGAGAGCAGGCCCGGGCGCTGGACAACAAGGAGGTGGACCGGGTGGCCAGCGCCCTGGCCGGCTTCGAGGGCACGGAGTTCGTCACCTCCGCCTCATCCGCGGACACCGGCCTGTCCGCCCCTTATGCCGAGGTGCTGTTCTCCACCGTGAAGAACCAGGACTACCGGATCCTGGTTGGCAAGCGTTCCGGGCAGGACCAGTACTATGCCAAGATCGACGGAGGCCCCTACCTGTACCTGGCCGCGGAGTGGCGCCTGAAGCAGATCCTGAAGCCGCTGGCGGAGCTGGCCCCAAAGCCCCCAGAGGCGGCTAAATAGGGTTTCGAGCTTCAGCTCTTGCGAGTTCCGGCCAGGGTATCCCGGTATTTCTGCGGATCGGCCTGAAAGGCCACGATCCGTCCCGGACCGGCTTTTTCGGCCTGTTCCAGCGACTTGGCGGCCTCCAGCAGGAGGCGCGCAGCGCTGACCAACCGGCCGTTGCGCGCGGCGAGTCCCATGGAAACCGTAACCTGCCCCCCTCCGGCCCAGGACGCCCGGCTGAGCCGCTTCTGGAAGGCCCCGGCTTCCTTCAAGGCCTGGTGCAGGTCCTTGTCCGGCAGGATCAGCGCGCAGGTGCGCGCGTCATACTCGAAGGCCAGATCCTTGAAGGCGAAGGCGGCCTTGGCCTGGACCCCGAGGAGGCGCAGGTTGTAGGTCAGGGCGGAGCGGCTCACTCCGGCGTCCAGCGCAACCAACAGCAGGCTCAGGTCCTGGCCGGAGGCCGCCGCGCATTCCAGCTCGTGTGATAGGCGCGGGGCCAGGTGGTCCTTCCATACCAGCCCGGTCTGCGGCGAAACCAGCCCGGGGCCCGGCTCCCGCCCAGGCTCCTCCGGAGGAAACGGCGCCATGGTCCCCCCGGCCGCGGGCACCGCGCGCGCCTCCGTCCAGGGCTCCGCCGCCGCCCCCGCGGCCATCAGCATCACGGCCGTGAGCAGCAGATAGGCCAGAAGCATGTAGAGCAGCTCGCGCAGGATCGGGTAGAGGTCGGGCCAGTCCAGGAGCCGGAACACGGCGTCCAGGTTGTACTGCTGGGTGAAGGCCACCGTGAAGCTGCGCTCCAGGGGCGCCGTCAGGCGGTACTCCGGCCTGCCATGCCAGGGGGCGGAAGGCTCCGGCGTCTCGGCCAGCAGGCTCCGGTGGCGGACCAGCAGGTACTGGATGCCCTGCTCGCCGGAGTAGATGACCAGCCCGAGCAGGCGCGGCTGCTGGGCGAGCTGGTGTTTCATTTCGTACTTGAAGTATTCGGAGCTGAAGGCGCCCTCGGCCAGATAGGTGGATAGGGCCTTCACCTGCAGCTCGGAAACCGCCCGCCCGGCCGCCGCCGTGTTGCGCTTCAGCTCCGTGGAAACCCTCCAGGCGGCGAAGCCCAGCAGAACCAGCAGGAACAGCAGGCTTATGATATAATAAGCAAGCAGCGGCTTGCGGTTCATAGTACGCTCATTATAGGGGCAATCATGGATTCTGTACACATTTTTCCTGGAGCAAGGGAGGCATGGTGATCCGGCGCCGCTCGCTGCCGCCGGGCTGGTACCCCTCGGGAAGGGGGGAGATCGTCCGGCGCATCGAGGAGTTCCTGAAGGCCAGCCCCGAGCCCTCGCCGCCGGCCTGCGCCGCGGTGGCCCCTCACGCCGGCTGGGAATTCTCGGGTCGGATCGCCTGCCGCGCGCTGCGCTGCCTGCCTTCGGACACCGAGACCGTGGTCGTGGTCGGGGGGCACCTGGGCCAGGGGGAGGGGGTGCTCGCCGCTTTCGAGCAGGGCTATGAAACCCCCCTGGGCGCGGTCGAGGCCGACCTGGAGCTGCTGGAGGCGCTGCGCGGGCGCCTGGAGGTCAGCGAGGACCGCTACGCCGACAACACGGTGGAGATCCAGCTGCCCTTCCTCCGGCACCTTCTGCCCCGGGCCCGGGCCCTGGCGCTGCGCGCCTCCCCCTCGCAGGCCGCCCTGCGCCTCGGGGAAGCCTTGGCTGCCTGCGCCCGCGAAACCAGGCGCCGGACCGCGGTGGTAGGCTCCACGGACCTGACCCACTACGGGCCCAACTACGGGTTCAGCCCCCGAGGTTCCGGAACGGAGGCGGTGAAGTGGGTGCGGGAGGTGAATGACCGGCGGCTGGTGGAGGCCCTGCTCGGGCTCCAGCTGGAGCAGGCCCTGGAGCTGGCCCACCGGGAGCACTCGGCCTGCTCGGCAGGGGGGGCCGTGGCCGCGGCCCGCTTCGCCCGGGAGTTGGGCTGTGCGAGAGGCGAGCTTTTGGAATACGCGACCAGCCATGACGTGTACCCCGGAAGCTCCTTCGTCGGTTACGCGGCCATCATCTATCCAGAAGTCGCCGCGCGGTAGCCAGCGACCACTCCCTGGCGCGCTCCAGAACCCGGCGTCCCATCCGCTCATCCGGCGGCAGGCTTTCCCGTAACCAGGCCGCGGCAGGCAGAATCGTGGCCCAAAGCTTTCGGCTTTCCGGATCCAGCTCCAGCAGGAACCGACCAGCGGCCTCCGGAGGAGCGGCCAGCCGCTGCAGGCCGCGCGCGTACTGATCCAGGAAGCTGCGCCAGTCCATGGAGGCGGCGGCGCAATCGAGCGGGCCTGCGGCCCCGGCGCCGAGTGCGCCTCCGGAACCGGGTACGCTTCCAGAGGCCCCGGCTGCGGCCGGCAGTTCGCGCTCGGGCAGCTTAAGGGCCGCTCCCCGCCCCGGAAGGGCCGTGAACCGGGCCTCGGAGCTTCCGGCCAGAGCCTCCAGGCGTTCCTTGTAGCCAAGGAGCTGGGGGGTACCGTAGCGCAGGAACCCCAAGCCCTGTTCGCGGTAGAGGCCGGGACGGGTGAAAACAAAGGAAAGCAGGCCGCCCTCCAGGGGAGCGAGGCGGCTCGCGCCGGAGCCGAAAAGCGGGTACAGGTAGGTCCCGCGGCTGTAGGGCTTGCCCTCGGGATAGGAAAAATCCAGGCCGAGCAGATACAGCTCCCGGGCGCCGAGCTGCAGCGCCACCGACACCGCGGCGTGAGCCACGTTCCCGCCGGAACTGTCCACGGGGGGCAGGGCGCGCCAGCGGGCGCTCAGGTAGCGAGCCAGGGGATGGGCACTGGCGAAGAACATGGCCCGCCTGGCGGAGCGGGACAGGATGGGCGGGGAGGCCAGGTCCAGCACCAGCGGCACGTGGCTGGGCAGGCCCTGCAGGAAATGGTGGTAGCTGGAAAGCTGGCAATCGATGGAGACCGCCAGATCCGGGATGATTCCCCGGCCGAGCAGGGCCGGAAGCGCGGTGTCGGTGGCGATCAGGAAGGGCCGGGGCCGCAGCCCGGAAAGCAGCTCCAGCTGCCGTTCCAGGGAAGGGCCCGCTCCCGCCACCGCCGCCGCCTCGATGGGCGGCAGGGCGAAGGAGCAGCGCTCGGCCAGCTCCAGATTAGCCAGTGTGTTCCGATACCACTTCCCGCCGAAGCGCGCCTGCACGCTGTAGTCGCCGGCCACCTGCTCGAGAGCCCGCTGGATCGCCGCGACCACCCTCCGATAGTAACTTTCGTGTTCCTCCACGCTGGCCCGCAGCGGCATGGTGCGCAGCTTGCCGTGCACCGCCGGCAGGTACTCGGCCAGCAGGGCCGCGCCGACCTCCTCCGGCTCCGGCCCCAAAAGCAGGCGCACGCGCCGGTCCAGCAGCAGGTTCCGTAGATCGATGCGCTCCAGCACCGCCCTGGCCAGGGCCGGGTCGCGCTCGACGATCAGCAGCCGCCCCATCTCCGGATGAGTCAGGAGCGGACGGAGATGATAGCCCGCGCCCAGGCCGAGGGCGACCAGGTATCCGCCGTCGGCGTATTGCGCGGCCAGCCGCTGTCCTTCCCGCTGCGGATCCACGGTGGAGTGGTAGGGGCGAGCCCGGGCGCCCGCGCGGGCCGGAACGGGCAGGCCCCCGGTGCTGTCCAGGAACACGAGCTCCCGGCTGGGCTGCTCCCGGAGCAGGAGGGAGGCCAGCAGCGGGTCGCCGGCCAAGGCGGCCAGGTTGCCCTCCAGAACCCGGGCATTCAATACCGCGCCTCCAACCTGCCCGCCAGCCGCGCCAGGAACCCATCCAGCCGCAGCAGCAGGGCCGCCCACCGCTCCGATGCCTCCGGACCGCTCTGGCGGCGGGCCAGGCGGATGATCTTGGCCAGCGCGGCGGCATCGTAGTGGTAGGCCAGGGAGGAGAGCTGGCGGTCCTGCAGCGCCTCCTGCACGCCCGGGCTCCGGGCGCAGCTCCGGCGCCAGCCTTCGAGCAGATCCAGGGCCAGACGGAGACGGGCCCGGCGGTCGGGGTAACCGGGGTGCAAGGGAGCGCTAGCCGGCTGTTCCCCACCGGTCCAGCCGCGCAGCAGTCCCTCCAGGGCGGAATTGTCCAGCCGGCGCATACCTTCCAACCCGACGGCGGAAGGGTTCAGCCGGTACAGCCGTTCACACTTGCTTCGGGGCAGGCTGGCGAACCAGCCGGCGTAGGTGTCCAGGGCCAGTCCGCTGCGGGCCCGGCTATCCGGCAGGCGGCGGGGGGCCTGTTCCCGGGCCAGAGCGAAGGTCTGGAGCTCCAAAGGGCTCGTCCTCCGGGCCCGGGCCAGCAGGAACCGGTCGAAGAAGCTCGGCCGGGCGTGGCCGCGCAGGTCCAGGTAGCTGAGGTCCAGGCCGGCCCACACCACCGGAAATCGGGTGCTGCTCAGGGCCAGCTCCAGGGCCGTCGCCGCCACCGTACCCTGGGGGGGCACCTTCAAGGCCGGGTAGCGGGCCGCGGCGAGCAAGCTTTCCTCATAGGGGGCGTCCTGGCAGAGCAGCAGCGTCCCCCCCGGGAAGGCCCAGGCGCCGGGGGCCGCGGTAAGAGGCATGGCCAGGGGCGCCGCGGAGCGGGCCAGCGGCTGCAGGTGGGCGGAGGCGTAGAACCCGGGATCGGTGCTGATCACCAGGTCGGGAGCAAGCCCGTGCTCCAGCAGGCAGGACAGCGCCGAGGGCAGGCACCACAGGGCCATCCGGCTGCGGAGGCTGGATAGTACGGGGAGCCCTTGTTCCAGGGAGGGGCCGGAAGCGGCGATCAAAATCGGCCGCTCGGAGGCGGCCGGCCGCGGAGCCAGGATCCGTTCCAGGCCCAAATAGTTGCGGAAGCTGTTGGCCAGCCAGCGCCTGCCCAGGGCGGCCGTGGTAGCCAGGCTGCCCCGGCGCTCCCGCAGCAACTGGGCCACCTGCCGGTGCGCCGCGAGCGAGACCTCGGGATAGATCCGGGCGCTGGCCGGCCATTCCAGGACGGCCAGCCCCTCGGTGTGCAGCTCCTCCACGGCGCCGCGCAGGAACTCCAGCAGCGGGCCCCGCCCCGGGTGCCAGGAGGTTTCCGGCCCGGGCCGGTCGAGCGAGCGGGCATGTAGCTCCTGGTCGTAGAACACGGCCAGCAGTCCGGCCTGCGGGTGCAGGCGGCGCAGGGCGGCGCGCAGGTGGCCCAGCTCCGCGCCGAGCAGCAGGATCGCCGCCGGGCTTTGCCTTTTCAGCCGCTCCTGCGCGAACCGGCAGGCTTCCTTCTCGGGATCATACGGGGAATGCAGGAAGCGCCCGCGGATACGGGCGGTGGGCTGACCCGAGCGGGCGATCCGGATTTCCAGCATAGAGCGCGGTCAGCCCGCTTCGGCGAGGAAGTCGAGCGCGACTTCGGGGTCCTCGGCCACGATCCGGGACTCCGTGGCCAGCTCCACGGTGTCCGCGGCGATCAGCTCCCGGAGGTTGGCCTGCATCACCGACTGCAGCTCCCGCTGGAGCAGCTCGGGATCGGCGTCCTTCATGCCGTTGATCAGGATCAGCAGCTGGTTGGACTTGAGGCTGCGCACCCGGCCGATCAGCCGGAACAGCGCCCGGCAGAGCATGAGCAGCTGCTCCTGCAGGCGGAAGGGCTCCAACTCGGGGTAGCGCACGGCCACCTGATGGAGCAGCGCGCCGAGCTTCAGGCGTATCAGGAGCAGCGGGTGGGCATGCTGTTTGGCGGCCTGGAGCATGCCCCGGATCAGCTCGGGGAGCGCCGGCTCCGTGTCGCGCAGGCCGTCATCGGCCAGACTTCCGGCCGCCTGGAGGAGCAGGGGGGCGGCCTGCTGGGCAAGCTGCCGCAGCAGGGAGAGCGTCTCCCCCGCCGGCTCCGAGGACATACGGACGATGAGCAGCAGCCCCACGAGGCGCTGCCCGTGCACGAAAGGCATCAGGACCAGCCGGTGGATCAGGGCGAACTCCCGCGAGGAGAAGAACTCGCGGAACCCCTCCAGCTCCTCCCCTTCGACCAGGGCGAGCTCTCCGGAGGCCGCCCGGTTGAAGGCCGGGTTCAGCCCCGGAGGCAGGCACAGCCGGTGGCGCGTGGTCGTGTCCAGCCCGGTGGCGCACCAGGGCACGAAGAGCTGCCGCGCCGGGTCCTGCAGGAGCAAAGCGGCGGCCTTCAGGCCGAACTGCGCCTTCAGCAGGCTGAACAGCAGGGCGGGGGCGGCGATCCCTTTCGGGATCTGGGAGACCCGGAACAGCAGCTCGTCGGCGCCGGGGCGCGGCGCCGAAGGCTCGGGTGCGGATGCAGGAGCAGGGGATTCGAGCAGGATCTGGCTGCGGCGGAGCAGGCCTGCGCCCGGGCTCGGCTTCGCGCCAAGGCGGCTCAGCGAGCGGGCGCGAGCTATAAGCCCCATCAAGCCCCCAGGCCGAGCTCCTCGAACAACCTCTTGTAGACGCCGAAGTACTCGGACTGGGCGAACTGCCGGATCTTGTCATCCGGCAGCGCTTCCAGTAGCTGGTCCAGGTAGGAGAGCACGGAGCGCACGTCCTCGCGCAGGCTCTGGGGCAGGCCGCTCTCCCCGGGGGGGCGCACCGCGGCGGCCACCGGTTCCGGTTCTGATGGTTTGGGAACCAGCTCCTCGGCGGGTGAGGGGGCGCCCAGCTCCTCGACCAGCTCCAGCTCCTCGGGCGCTTCGGCCGCGGGGGCAAGCTCCTCGGCCAGGGCCGCTTCGGCGGGTTTCTCGGCCGGCTCAGCCTCGGGAAGGGCTTCTCCAGCCTGTTGCTCGGGCGCGGAAAACTCATCCAGGGTGAGCTCCTCCGCGGCGCCGGCGGGTTCCTCCGCGCCGAGTTCCTCGACCGGGGACTCTCCGAGGTCTTCCAGCAGGAGCTCTTCCGCTTCGGGTTCCAGGGCCGCAGGCTCCTCGGCGCCGGGCTCCTCGGTCAAAGCTTCCAGCTCCTGTACTGGGGCTTCCGCGGGCTCGGGCTCTTCCAGCGCTTCCAGTTCCGCCTCGGCCTCCTGCGGCAGCTCCAGTTCGGGCTCCGCGCCGGGAACCTCGAAGACGTCGGGAGCGGCGGACAGGCTGCCCGGCTCGATGAGCTCGGCCTCCTCCACCGGTTCCAGCTCCGCCGCCGCGGCCGGCTCCTCCGCTTCGGGCAGGGCCAGCTCCTCTTCCAGAGCGGCCTCCTGCGCGCCGGCCTGTTCCTCGGTGATGTCCGCGGTATTAAGGATATTGTCCAGCTCATCGCCGGTCAGAGCGATCGAGTCGTCCTCCTCCTCGGCGAAAAAGCCCGGAGCGGCCGCCGGCGCGCTCGGTCCCTGCGCCGCGCCGGCGGCCGCCCCGGGCCGGCCGATCCCGGCCAGTTCCCGCTTCAGATTCTGGATCTCCGCCTTGATCTGTTTCAAGTCCTGCTCGATCTTGCGAAAGATGTCCTCCGTGCGCGGCTTGAAGGCCGCCGCTTCCTGGGCCTCGACGGCCGCCTCTTCGAGGGCATCCGACGCCGGCGTCTTTTCGGAGAGGGGAACCTCGATCTCCGCCTCGGGCAGCTCGGCGAGGCTCTCCTCGCCCGGCTCGGCCGTGAGCTCCTCCACACCGAGGTCCAGATCGGCGACCGTGAGCTCCTCCTCCGCGGGCGGGGCCGCCTTGCCCAGCTGCTGCAGGTCTTTCTCCAGTCCTTCGAAGTCGGCCGATTCGAGGCCTCCAGCCTCCTCGGCGCTCTCCGATTCCAGCTCGCCTAGAAGCTGCTCCTCCTCGGCGGTAAGCTTGGCTTGCTTCCCGCCCTCGGCCTCGGCCTCCAGGTCGGACAGCTCAAAGGCCTCTTCGGGCTCCGGGGCGCTCTCCAGGGTCTGCGGCTCGACTTTGATCCAGATCCCGTACTTCTCCAGGTCCGGATCGCCCGCCTCTCCGGACTCGCTGCGCAGCTCGGCGCTGCTCAGCACGTCATCCAGCTCGCTGGTCGAGAGGGCGATATCTTCCCTGTCCGCAGAGTCATCGATTGCCATATCGTTCTCCTGGAGCGGTTTATCCATTTTCCCTCATATTATCGGAAGTTCACCATCCCCTTTAAGGTAATATTATCGTCGCCTTCGCTGTTTTTTCAATAGCGGAAACTCCCATTCAAGCGGCGCCGGGTTTCAGCCGTTATTTTATTAGAATGAAAATCGCGCGGCTCTTTTTCCTTTTGGCTTCGGGATTCCTGGTCCGCTCGCTGGTGCTGTTCGTCTGGGGCAGCGGCGGGCTCACCGATTACGCCCAGGCCGCGCGCTACCGCCAGTTCCTGTCGGCGAACCTGGAAGAGCTGAAGAGCATCAATACCGACCTGCGGCGGCAGGTGGAGGCCCTCAACTCCGATCCCGAGAGGGTGGCGCTCGCAGCCCGGGAGCTGGGCTACCTGCGGGAGGGGGAGCGGGTGTTCCGCTTCGCGGGAGCCGCGCCGGTCTCCAGTTCCTACACTCTGGGCAGCCTGGTCCGTCCCGACCTGCCCCCGCAGCATCCCGACTGGGCCTGGAAGCTCGCCGGGCTGGTAGTGCCGCTGGGGCTGTACCTCGCCGGCCTGGCTCTCAGGAGGAGGGCAAGGCATGAGAATCGCAGTCACTGATCCCGCCCTGCCTTCCCGGCTGCTGGAGGTGCTGGCCGGGGGAGGTGTAGTGATCATGCCCTGCGATACGATCTACGGCATCGTGGGCATCGCGCCGGCCAGCGAGCCGCGCATCCGCGCCCTCAAGAGCCGGGAGCAGAAATCGTTCCTGCAGCTGATCGCCTCTGCGGACTGGCTGAGCCGCTTCAGCGACATTGAGCTTGCTCAGGGCCTGTCCGCCCTCTGGCCGGGACCGCTCACCCTGATCGTACCCGCGCGCGGCTCCTCGCGAACCGTGGCGCTGCGGGTCCCCGACGATCCGCTGCTGCGCGAGCTGCTGCAGGAACTGGACCGCCCGCTGTACTCCACCAGCGTCAATCGCAGCGGCGAGCCGGCGCTGTGGCGCATCGAGGATATCGCCGCCGCCTTCGAAAGCTCGATCGACCTGCTGGTGGACGCCGGAGACCTCGAGGGGCGGCTGCCCTCGACGATCCTGGATCTGACCTCCAGCCCCTTCCGCATCCTGCGCCAGGGCGCGCTCCAGGTGCCGCAGGAGCTGTTGAAATAGCGCTCATCGCAACAGCGCTTGCTAACGCAAGGACCGCACCAGCTCTTGGTCGCGCAGCGGCCGGGCGAAGATCCGCTCCACCACCTGCTCCATCCGCTCCACGGGGTGGAATACGATCCCCTTCTTCACGTGCTCCGGGATCTCCTCCAGGTCCTTTTCGTTCTGTTTGGGGATGATGATCTCCCGGATCTGGTTACGCTTGGCCGCGATCACCTTTTCCTTCAGGCCGCCGATGGGCAGCACCTGGCCGACCAGCGAGAGCTCTCCGGTCATGGCCAGGCGGCTCTTGAGCCGCCGGTCGGTGGCCAGGGAAAGCAGGCAGGAGGCCATGGTGATGCCGGCCGAAGGGCCGTCCTTGGGGGTGGCCCCGGCGGGCACGTGCAGGTGGATCTGGTTGTCCTCGAAGAACTTCTTGTCCACCCCGAAATCGAACGAGATGTGGCGCACCCAGGTATAGGCGATGCTGGCCGACTCCTGCATCACGTTGCCCAGCTGCCCGGTGAGCTTGAAGCCCTCCTTGCCGGGATTGGCTACCGACTCGATGGTCAGGATGGCTCCGCCCAGGGGGGTCCAGGCCAGGCCCAGGGCCATGCCGGGGCGGGTGATCTCTTTGATCCCTTCGTCGAAGAACAGGGGCTTGCCCAGGTACTTCACCAGGGCCTCGGAGTCGACGCTCACCGGCAGCTTGAGCTCGTTCAACAGCACGGCGCGGGCGATCTTGCGGTGGATCCGGTCCAGCGCCTTCTCGTAGTTGCGCAGGCCCGCCTCCCGGGCATACCCCTCGGCTATGGCCAGAAGGGTCGCGCGATCGTAGGTCACGCCGGCGCGGCCCAGGCCATTGCGCGCCAGGCTCTTGGGGATGAGGTACCGGCGGGCGATGGCCACCTTTTCATCGTTGATGTAACCGGAGAGGCGGATCACCTCCATGCGGTCCAGCAGGGGAGAGGGCACGGTGTCGAGGGTATTGGCCGTGGTGACGAACAGGATGTTGGAGATGTCGAAGGGCAGATCCAGGTAATGGTCGCGGAAGGCCACGTTCTGTTCCGGGTCCAGGACCTCCAGCAGCGCCGAGGAAGGGTCACCCTGAAAGGAAACGCCCAGCTTGTCGATCTCATCGATCATGAACACCGGGTCCTTGACCTTGACGATCTTCAAGCCCTGGATGATCTTGCCGGGCATCGCCCCCACGTAGGTTCGCCGGTGGCCCTTGATCTCGGCCTCGTCGCGCATCCCGCCGACGGAGAAGCGGAAGAACTTCTTGCCCAGCGCGCGGGCGATGGACTTGCCCACCGAGGTCTTGCCCACCCCCGGTGGGCCCACCAGGCACAGGATCGAGCCCTTGGAGTCCTTTTTGAGCTTGCGCACGGCCAGGTATTCCAGGATCCGCTCCTTGACGTCCTCCAGGCCGTAGTGGTCCTCGTCCAGGATGCGCCGCGCGCGCTGGATGTCCACCTCGCGCGCTTCGGGGTTCTTCCAGGGCAGGCTCGCGATGAGCTCCAGGTAATTGCGGGTCACGATGAACTCCGAGGAGTTGGAGTCCATCAGGGAAAACTTCTCCAGCTCCTGGTCGACCTGCTCCCGCACCTCCTTGTCCAGTCCCAGCTTCTCCACCTCCTCCTTGAAACGCTGGTACTCGCTGGTCTTGGCGTCCACGGCCATGCCCAGCTCGCCCTTGATCGCCTTGAGCTGTTCCTTCAGGAAATATTCCCGCTGGCTCTTGGAGATCTTCTCGTTGATCTGCTGCATGATCTTCTGCTGCAGCTGCATCAGCTCCTGCTCCCGTCGGATGAAGACCATGACCTTCATCATGCGCTCGTGCACGTCCAGGCACTCCAGTATCTTCTGCTGCTCCCGGCGGTCGATGTTCAGGATCGAGGTGATGAAATCGGCGATCTTGCCAGGATGGTCGATGTTGACCATGTTCAGGCGCATCTGCTCGGAGAACAGGGGGTTGTTCTCCGAGATCTTCTTCATCTCCCCGATCAGAGAGCGGGTCAGGGCCCGCACCTCGTCGTTCTCGAAGTTGCTGTCCTCCAGGTATTGCGCGGCCACGGTGATCGGGTTCTGCTTGACGATCAGCTTCTTGATCCGGAAGCGTTTCACGGTGGAGATGAAGATGTTCAGACCGCCGTCGGGGAGGTTGACCTTGCGGATGATCTTGGCCGCCGTACCCACCTTGAACAGCTGCTCTCCGGAAGGGTTTTCCATTTCCGGAGATTCGGTCAGGACCAGGCCGATGAAGCCGTGCTCGCCCAGGGCCTGCTCCACCACCTGCACGTCCTGTGAGGAGGCCACCATGAGCGGGGTGAAGATCCCCGGAAAGATCGGGTTGCCCTGGAGGGGAAGGATGAAAAGCTTGGGCGGCAGTGCCTGGCTCGCCGGAATGATCTGGGTTTCATCCATACCCTTCAAAAAATAGTGATCGGGCCCGGCCAAGTCAAGCAAAGCTATTGCTCCGAGTTTTGTTTACAACTATTATAAGAGTACAAATCATGCAGCGAAGCTCATCCAGCCTGGCCATCGTGCTGCGCAAATCCCGCGTAGGTGAAGTGCACAAGTCGCTCACCTTGCTTACTCCCTCCCTTGGGCTGATCCAGGCCATGGCCCATGGTGCGCTGAAGATCGCGAGCCGCCTGCGCCCCGCCTCGGAGCCATTCCACGTGCTGAAGGTCTACCTATACCACGAGCCGGTGAAGGACCAGTACAAGATCACCGACGTGGAGAGCATCGAGCCGATGGCCGCGCTGCGCCGAAGCGTGGCCAAGTACTTCACCGCTTCGCTCTGGGCGGAGGTCTGCCTGCGCTCCTACGGGGGGGGCGAGCAGTCCGGCGCCCTGTTCCTGCTGCTGCGTGAGGCCCTGCAGCTGCTCGACCGGGCCCCCGCCCGGCGGGAGCTGACTCTGTCGCTGCAGTTTCTCCTGCGCTTCCTGGGCCTGTCCGGGCACCGCATCGATCCGTCGAGCTGCGGCCGCTGCGGCCTGCCGCTCGAGCCTCAAGTTCCCCTATACCTCGACCGGGAGGAGGGCCTGCTGGTGTGCGCGGGCTGCGCCGGCTCGAGCGCGCGCCTCCTCCTGCCGCCCGGGGCCCGCCGCTACCTGCTGCGGACCCAGGAGCTGCCGCTGGCCCAGGCCGCGGCCGTGGGCCTGGAGAGGGAAGCCCTGGCCGCGCTGCGGGAAACGCTCTACCACCTGGTCCAGGCGAGCCTGGAGGCCCCGCTCAACAGCCTGCAGTGCGGAGCGGGAATCCTATGAGGGTTTTTCTGGCCCTGCCGCTTCCGGACGAGACGGTCCGCGGGCTCGAGGAGGGCTTGGCCGAGCTGGGCCGGCGATACAGGGAGCTCAAGGTGGCGCGCCCGCAGGGCCTGCACATCACCCTGATATTTCTGGGAGAGCGCGGGGAGCAGGAGGTGCAGGCGCTCCGTGCCTTGCTGCAGGACCCCTCGCTGGCCGTGCCGCCCATACGGGCTTCCCTCGGCGGCTACGGGCAGTTCCCTCCGCAGGGCATCCCCCGGGTGCTGTACTGCCCGCTGATCGACGGGGCGGCGGAGGTGAAGGCCCTGCAGCGCTCCCTGGCCGAGCTCTTGCGCCGGGGCCAGGTGAGCTTTGAGGAGGAAAAGCGCGCCTTCTCGCCCCACCTCACCCTGGCGCGGAATTCTCGAAATATGGAGGCGCGGCCGGAGGCCCAGCGCGTGCGGGAGCTGCTCGGCGCCGAGCGGCGCTTCATCTTCGATAGGCTGGTCCTGTTCCAGTCCCTGTTGAAAAGGGAAGGGGCCGAATACCGGCCGCTTCAGACGGTGCTTTTCGGGTAGGCGCCTGATGCGGGCAGTGGATCTGATCGTCAAGAAACGCGAGGGCGGGGCGCTTTCGCGCGAGCAGATCGCCTTCCTCGTCCAGGGCTACGTCTCCGGCTCCGTGCCGGATTACCAGATGTCCGCGCTGGCCATGGCCATCTTCTTCCGGGGTTTGAGCTTCGAGGAGACCGGCTTCCTGACCCGGGCCATGATCGACTCCGGCGATGCCATCGACCTGTCGGACCTGCCCGGCCCGCTGGTGGACAAGCATTCCACCGGAGGGGTAGGGGACAAGGTCTCCCTGGTGCTGGCTCCGCTGGCCGCGGCCTGCGGCTGCCGGGTGCCCATGATGAGCGGGAGGGCCCTGGGCCATACCGGAGGCACACTGGACAAGCTGGAATCCATCCCCGGCTACCGCACCGATCTCAGCCTGGAGCGCTTCCGGCAGGTGCTGGCCGAGTGCGGCTACGCCATGACCGGCCAGAGCGAGCGCATCGTGCCGGCGGACCGGCTGCTGTACGCCCTGCGGGACGTCACCGGCACCGTGGAGTCCATTCCGCTGATCACCGCCAGCATCCTGTCCAAGAAGTTCGCCGAGGGCGCCCAATCCTTCGTCTTCGACGTGAAGTGCGGGTCGGGCGCCTTCATGAAGACGCCCGAGCGGGCGAAGGAGCTGGCCGTGTCCCTGGTGCGCACCGGAGCCAGCCTGGGGCGCCGCGTTCGGGCGGTGATCTCCGACATGGACCAGCCCCTGGGCCGGACGGCCGGGAACTTCCTCGAGGTCCGCGAGGTCATCGATGGCCTGCAGGGCCGAGGGCCGGCCGACTTGATGCAGCTCACCCTGCGGCTTACGGCCCACATGCTGGTGCTGGGAGGGATCCGGGGGGACCTCGCCTCCTCCGAGAAGCTGTGCCGGGACAGGCTCGCCGACGGCTCGGCCTGGGCCCTGTTCCTGCGCAACGCCGAGCTTCAGGGAGGCAGCGTCGAGGTGCTGCTCGATCCGTCCAGGGGGCCGCGGGCCCGCCACCTCGAACCGTTCAAGGCGGACAGGAGCGGCTATCTCGCGCGGATCGACGCCTACCGGGTGGGGCTGGCCTGTGGCCTGCTGGGAGCCAGCCGCGCCCGCAAGGAGGATCCGGTGCTTCCCGAGGTGGGCATTGAGCTGCTGCGCACCACGGGGGACCCCCTGCGGGCCGGAGAGGAGCTCTGCCTGCTTCATGCCAGGGATCCGGAGCGGTGCGCCGAGGCTCAAGCGTTGCTCCGGGAGGCGGTCACGATCTCCCCCGAGAGGATCCCGCCGGGGCCGCGGGTGATGCAGGAGCTGGAGGCCGATGCTCTGGGAAAAGACTGAGACTCGGCCGGCTGAGGTCCGCGAGCTGGCCCGGCGCTACGGGTTGGACCTGATCACCGCCTCGGTGCTGGTCCGGCGCGGGTTGACGGAGAGTCCAGCCCTTCCTTTTCTGCTGGACGGCGACCTAGCCCGCCTGCCCAGCCCCTTCCTGTTCGAGGACATGGGCCGCGCGGTGGACCGTATCCTGGGGGCGGTGGCGGCGAGCGAGCGCATCCACGTCTTCGGGGACAGCGACGTGGACGGGATCACCTCCACCGTGGTGCTGGTGCAGTCCCTGCTCGCCTTGGGCGCCCGGGTCGACTGGCAGCTTCCCGAGGGCGAAGAGGACTACGGGTTGTCCATGCAGGCGGTCGAGCGGGCCGCCTCCGAAGGCTGCGGGCTGCTGATCACCGTGGACTGCGGCATCTCCAACCAGGAAGAGATTGCCGAGGCCGCGCGGCGCGGCATCGAGACCATCGTGCTGGACCATCACAATCCGCCCGAAACGCTGCCTCCCGCCCTGGCCATCGTCAACCCGAAGCTGCGCGAGTCCCGCTATCCCTTTCGCGATCTGGCCGGCTGCGGGGTGGTGGCCAAGCTGGTGCTGGCCCTGAGCCTGGCCCGCACCCCGCTCTACAATCGGCCGGTCTGGCTGCTGCACGTCCTGCCGGCCAACGCGGCCCTCACCCTGGATGCGGTGCGCCTGGTGAACCTCGCGCCCATGGAGCGGATCCGGGACAGCATCCCCGAAGGGGAGGGCGGCTTCCGGCACAGCCGCCTGGTTCAAGCCCTGGCCGGCGAGCCGGCGGTGGTGCTGGAGCAGGCGAGCGCCTCCAAGCTGCTGGCCCGGGTGGCGCCGGAGCCGGCATTCGCCCTGGAGGACCTGCAGCCCCTGCTGCACGAGACCTTCCCCGAGCTCGCCGGACGGAGCCTGCTGCGGATCAGGGAAAGCTTCGCCCCGGCCAGGATCGGCGCCGGGGACGAGCTGGACTCGCTGACGGCCCTCTACACCCGGCTGATGTGGAAGAAGCACGGGCTGGCGGAAGCCCTGGAGCGGGTGCTGGACCTGACGGCTTTGGGCACCATTGCCGATCTGATGCCATTGGTCGAAGAGAACAGGGTCCTCGTGCGCCGGGGCCTGGAGGTGATGAACCGTTTGCTCCGCCCGGGGCTGCGCGAGCTGCTGATCCGGCAGAACCTGCACGGCCACAGGTTGACCGCCAGGGACATCTCCTGGCAGGTTACTCCGGTCCTGAACTCGGCCGGAAGGATGGGAAAGCCGGTCGCAGCCGCGCAGATTTTCCTGAGCGAAGACTCGAACCGGATCGACGGGCTGATCGACGCGGTGCTGGCGCTCAACGACCAGCGCAAGGCGCAGGGAGACCGGGCCTGGGAGCTTTGCTCGCGGCAGGGTTTCGCCAGCCTGGAGAAGTCCGGCGGGAAACTGGTATACGTGGCCGACAGCTCCATTCCCCGCGGCATCACCGGTCTGATCGCATCGCGGCTGGTCGGCTTTTTCAAGGTGCCCGCGCTGGTAGTGGCCCAGGGTGCGGACAAATCCGTGGGCTCCCTGCGCAGCCCGTACCCCTTGGATGGTTTTTTGGACCGTTTCGCCGATTTGCTGGGCAACTACGGCGGCCACGACTGCGCCGCCGGCTTCAACCTGTCCTCGGAGGATCTCGAGCGCTTCGAAGCCCGCCTGTACCTGATCGCCCGCGACTTCCAGCCCCCGGCGCAGGAGGAGGCGCGGGTCCTGATCGATGCCGAGGTGCCTCCGGCCTATCTGAACCCCGGTCTGATCAAGGTCGTGGAGTTCTTCGAACCCTTCGGGGAAGGCTCCCCCCCTCTCACCTTCCTGACCCGGCGCGTGCGGGTGGAGAGCGTGGAGATCGTGGGCCGCCGGGAGGCCGCGCACGTCAAGCTGCTGCTGGCGGCCGACCGCTACCGCTGGCCGGCCGTCTTCTGGAACGCAGCCGAGCGGGCGGGAAAGGATTTCGCCCCGGGGGACCTGGTGGATATCGTCTACCGGCTGGGGCGCAACTACTTCATGAACAGCGAGACCCTGCAGCTGACCCTGGTGGATCTGAAGCGATGAGCCGCCTCGCCGGGTTGCTGGCCGCCCTGCTTCTCGCCGGCCAGGGCCTGCTGCCCTTGCCTCTGCCGGCCCAGGAGCCGGGCCCCGAAGTCCGCCCGCTATCGGCCGAGGCCATTCATCCCCTGCAGATCGCGCGCGGGGAAGTGCTGAGCGGGTTCGTGCTGGGCCGGGAGAGCCTTCAGCGCCTGGAGGCCGGGCTCGAGGACGGAAGCGGAGCTCCGGTAGCCTCGGGTCCGGCCTTTCCCGTAGCCAGGGGCGGCCGGGTTTGGGCCTTCCTGCTGCCCGTGCCCAGCACCCTGGCCGGCGGAGAGTACCGCTTGAGGCTCGAGGGCGAAAAAAACGGAGCCCAGGGCCCGAAGCGGTTCCTGTACTCCGGCCAGCTGCGGGTGCTGGCGCGTACCTTTCCCTCCGAGCGGATCCATTTCGACCGGGCGCTTTCCCGGCTCATGACCCAGCCGGACCCACGGAAGGAGCTGGAGACGCGAGAGCTCTGGGAGCTGCTGGCGCGCACAGATGCGAAAAACATCTGGTACACGGGGGCTTTCTCGCTGCCGGTGAGCGGGGCCCGAATCACCGCCGGTTTCGCCGACCGGCGGGTCTACGACCTGGCCGACGGGGGCAGCTCCCAATCTCTGCACAATGGTGTAGACCTGGCCGCGGCCCAGGGTACCCCGGTTGCCGCTTGCGGAGCCGGCAGGGTCGTCCTGGCGGAGAACCGGCTCCTGACCGGAAACAGCATCGTCATCGAGCACCTGCCCGGGGTCTACTCGCTGTACTATCACCTCTCCCAGATAGCCGTGGCCGAGGGGCAGTGGGTCCGCGGCGGGCAGCGGATCGGGGCCGTAGGCATGACCGGCCTGGCCACCGGGCCGCACCTGCATTGGGAGCTGCGGGTGGGGGCGCAGCCCGTGGATCCCCTGGCCTTCATCGGCAGGCCCTTGGTTGACAAAGCCCTGATTTTCAGTATGATCAAGGAAAACGCGTTGGACGAAAGGAGGTGATGAGTATTCCAGCAATCATCGTTGGCGAAGATGAACCCTTGGAGAAGGCGGTCAAACGCTTCAAACGCATGATGGAGAAAGAGGGGGTTATCCGGGAGTGGAGAAAGCGGGAGTTTTACGAGAAACCCTCTACCATTAAGAACCGCAAGAAGAAGGCCCTCGAGCGCAAGAGGTTGAAGAAGTTGCGCAAGATGAGATCTTCGAAGAAGTATTGAACCGCTTCCGGGCATGGAAAGAGGCCTAGCGATTTCTGGCCTCTTTCTTTTTTTTGCCCTGCCGCCTAGCCTCCCAGGTATTCCGCTATCAAGAAGCTGTATTCCTGCATCAGAACGTCTTTCTTGTCTAGGATGCCTTTGAGCCTGGCCATGCTCAGGAGATGAAACAGCCGGGCGGGCTCGAGCCCGGCTCGCCCAGCGATTCCAGCGATTCTCTGACGTTTCTGTAGAAAGGTTTCCTTTTCGCTCGGGCAAAAGGCGCCAGGGCAATTTCGTAAGAAATCCAGGAATTTCGCTACCTCAGCGTCAGGGCCCCTCACCAGGTGAAGAAACTCACTGAACACTCGAACTGGGATCGGGAAGGTGTTGATTCTTTCTCTAAATTTCTTCAGCTCAGCATAGATTCCAGTGACAGAATGCAATGCCTCCAAGTCGGGCTCGCCCGGAAACTCCTTCTCCACCTTGCGCAGGAGGTCTAGGCACTCATCGATCAAGGTCTTCAGGCCCATAATTTACTTATTATACTGACTTGCTAAGGATGTTGAACTAGCGGCAACGCTTAGTACTTGACAGAATTTGAAAATATGGTAATATTGCCAATTGGCCATGGACCAAAGGGCACTAAGAATCTGTCAAAGACGAGCAAAGGTCATCAAAGCCCTCGCTCACCCTAGCCGTCTCTATATGCTTGACAAGCTAGCGGGGCATGAGTGCTGCGTTCATGAGTTGACCGCGCTTTTAGGGTGCGACATGTCAACGGTTTCCAAGCATCTCAGTATCTTGAAAAACGCAGGAATCGTAATGGATGAGAAGAGGGGCAGCTCCATCTATTACGCACTGAGCGTCCCGTGCATCCTGGATTTCCTCAAGTGTGCAGATGCATTGCTTCAGGAAATCAGCCGAGCTCAGGTGAACGGGAATAACGTTGCGCCTTAGTCGCTATTGAGGGAGAAACCATGAGAATAGAAGTACTGGGACCCGGGTGCCCGAGGTGCGTGAGTACAGAACAGACCGTGCGCAAGGCTCTCACCGAGCTGAACATCCAGGCGGAAGTTGTAAAGGTGGCGGATATCGACACGATCATCGCGAAGGGCGTCATGTGGACCCCGGCGCTGGTCATCGACGGCAGGCTCGCCTTGCAGGGCAAGATTCCGACCGTCGAGCAGATCAAACGGCTGGTCAAGGAGGCCTAGCCCGATGGACGGCTATGGCACTTGGAGAGGCGTAGCGCGGGAGCAGATACCCTGGTTCCCTACCGTGGACACCTTGAAATGCGTAGGCTGCAAAGAATGTTTCAACTTCTGCAGCCAGAAGGTATACGCCTGGGATGAAACCAACAACAGGACAACCGTCGCGCAGCCATTTAAATGTGTTGTCGGCTGCAACACCTGCGCCGGGTTGTGCAAGGAAGGGGCCATCATGTTTCCGCCGCTGACAATCCTGAAAAGCATAGGGAGGTAGCCGGCATGGAAGGGGAGCTCAAGGACTATCTGGGGATCCCGCGAAGACTCATCCCCTGGTTTCCGTCGGTCGACGAAGAAAAGTGCAATGGCTGCTCGATCTGCGTGAAGGCCTGCAAGCACGACGTGTATGCGCTCGACAAGGCGGAAAAAAAGGCGTTAGTGGCCAACCCTTATTCCTGCGAAGTCTTCTGCCAGAGCTGCCAGTTCCAGTGTAGCCAGGAGGCGATCTCCTTCCCCCGGAAGGCTGATGTGAAGGAGGTCATCAAGAGACTGCGGGATCAATATCCGCCGAAGTAGCCGATAAAGGAGAGCTATCATGAAAGAGAAACCGAGGTTTCTTCTGTGCGTCTGCCGCGGCGACTGCCCGGGCTTCGCGAAGCTTGACATCTGGAAGTTCATCAACTATGTACGCAATGAGCTGGACGTGGAGTACGCGATCACCCACCCGCAGATGTGCGTGGACGACGGCGACCGGTTCTGGAAGGATTACGCGAAAAAAGACGCCGTCTACATCGTCGCCGGCTGCGAGCCCAAGATGCAGCGCAAGATGTACAAGGACGCCCTCGCCGAGGTGGGGTGCAATTTCGACACTCAGGTGCACCCGATCGACTTGAGGAACATGCCCACTGAGGAAGCGATGCAGAAGATCAAGACCTTCGTCGAAGAGGTCAACGCCAAAATCTGAACTTTCGACCGGAAAGCCGGCTGACCGCAGAACCACCAAAGGAGAGAATCTCATGGAAGAAAAGGTCATCGGGAAACTTTCGTTTCTGGATAGGTTCCTTACCCTCTGGATATTCCTCGCCATGGCGGCGGGGGTCTCCATTGGTTATTTTATCCCAGGCGTCGAGGCGTTCATCAATAAATTCCAGGCCGGAACAACCAACATACCGATCGCGATTGGCCTCATCCTCATGATGTATCCGCCCTTGGCCAAAGTGCGCTATGAAGAGCTGGGCGACGTTTTCAAAAACTGGAAGGTCCTGGGTCTCTCCCTGGTGCAGAACTGGATTGTAGGGCCGATCCTCATGTTTGCGCTGGCGATTCTCTTCTTACGCGGTTACCCTGAATATATGACAGGCCTGATCATGATCGGCCTGGCCCGCTGTATTGCCATGGTCATCGTGTGGAACGAGCTGGCCAAGGGCGACACCGAATACGCGGCCGGCTTGGTGGCTTTCAACAGCATTTTCCAGGTTTTTTTCTACAGCCTCTACGCCTGGATCTTCATTACCCTGCTGCCTCCCCTCTTCGGACTGAAGGGGACAGCCGTAAATGTCGGGATCGGAGAGATCGCCAAAAGCGTCTTCATTTATCTAGGCATCCCTTTCATCGCCGGCATCATCACCCGCTTCGTCTTGATCAACGTGAAGGACAAGCAATGGTATCACAGCCGGTTCATCCCCAAGATCAGCCCAATAACGCTCATCGCGCTTCTTTTCACGATCATCGTGATGTTTAGTCTAAAGGGAAGCCTGATCGTGCAGATCCCCTTGGACGTCGTGCGCATCGCGATCCCGCTGCTCATCTACTTCGCAGTCATGTTCTTCGTGAGCTTTTTCATGAGCCGGGCTGTCGGGACCGACTACGCGAAGTCCGCCACACTGTCGTTCACGGCGGCGAGCAACAACTTCGAGCTGGCCATCGCGGTGTCGGTAGCCGTATTCGGTATCGGATCGGGAGCGGCTTTCGCGGCGGTGATCGGGCCGCTGGTAGAGGTGCCGGTGCTCATCGGATTGGTGAACGTGGCCTTGTGGCTCAAGAAGCGGCTATTCCAATCCTAACGTCATGAGCCGGACCACTCACAAGGCGGGGCTCTGCGGCTTCTGCCCTGCCGTGACCGCTCGCTCTGCGGATCTGCAGCATGTGGAAATTGCCATCGAAAGAGCTTGCGAAAAAATCCGCGGGCCGGCCGCAGAAAGCGCCAGGATCTACTGATTTTAGGTCGCGGGTGGAGTCGCGCTCCCGGCTGCCGCTTCGGCGGCAATCGAAAAGCAGGAGGAATGGCCGCGTTTTCATGAACCGGTATGACGGCCTGCTGCGCTAAGCTACGGCCCCGAAAGCGAAGCCCGCCAGCGTCGAAAGAACGACGACCAGCGTAACATACACGGCAGTCTTCGTGAAGCCCAGTTCGCCACCGATGACCAGCATGCTCGGCAGGGACAATGAGGGTCCGGCCAGGAGCAGCGCCAGGGCGGGACCTTGGCCCATGCCGCTGCCGAGAAGTCCCTGCACGATCGGCACTTCGGTCAAGGTGGCGAAATACATGAAAGCACCAGCCGCCGCGGCGAAGAAGTTGGCGAAGATCGAGTTGCCACCGACCAGAGCCGCGACCCAGGAGTTCGGGATGAGCGCTTCATGGCCTGGACGCCCCAAAAGGAAGCCGGCGACCAAGACTCCGAAGAACAGGTACGGCAGAATCTGCAGGCTGAAATCCCGAGTGGCCACGGTCCACTGCCGTAGGTCGTCCTTCTTGAACCATTTGATCAGCGAGAACACCAGGAGCGCCCCGAAGGCGCCGGTGATCCAGTACTTATAGGCGTAGATGAAGTCCCATAGCGCGCTAGCGCCCTTGGAGGGCGCCCAGTTCACGAACACCAGGATGCCGATCATGGAGGCCATGTATACGATCATCTGTCCAAGGGTCCGGCCGCCCTCCGCGTCCTGGAACTGGAAAAGCCGCTCGTCGGCGAGTCTCGCCTCATCCTCTTTCCTGAAAAAAAGCTGCATGAGCAGGCCGATGACGAAGGCGAAGACGATCGCCCCGACCATTCGCGCCGCACCGAGCTTCCAGCCGAAGATCTTGTAGGACAGCACGATGGCCAGGATGTTGATCGCCGGCCCGGAGTAGAGAAAGCTGACCGCCGGCCCGATCCCCGCGCCCTTCTTGTAGATGCCCTTGAACAACGGCAGCACCGTGCAGGAGCACACCGCCAGGATCGCCCCGGAAACCGAAGCAACGGAGTAGGCGACGAATTTGTTCGCCTTCGGGCCGAGGTACTTCATGACGGCCTGCTGGTTCAGGAACACGGTGATGGCTCCGGCAATGAACATGGCGGGCAGCAGGCACAGGAGCACGTGCTGGCGGGCATACTCTGAAAGCATCTGGAACGCCTCATTGATCGAAGCCAGGATCCGAGGCGCGGCGAAAGGCGTGAAGTATGCCGCCAGGAATACGCCCAGCACGATCAGAAGCCTGGTATTCGGTTTAATTTCTTTCGTCGCCATGGTTACAGCCTCTCCTTGATCGCCGCCGTCACCGACGCAATAAGCTCCTCGGTGATCGGTGTCTTTTTCTTTTCCACTCTGAAGTCGGTGGTGATGAAATGCTCGAAGGAGATCCCCAAAGTCTCGAATATCTTCTTTCCGCAGGCGATAGGGCACCCGTCGATCACCACATTTTTCTGAGCGTCACGGGCGTCTTGAATGAATTTCTGTTGACCCGCTCCCATCGACACCAGGCAGCTCATGTCGCCTACCTGCTGCCCGGCGAGCGAGCGCGCGACCTGATCAGCGAGAAAGCCGGTGTTCGCGGCTCCCGAGCAGGCATATAAAAGAATCACCGGGCGAGCCTCGGTTTCGGACGAGCTGCTCATATTACTTGCCTCCCTTAAGGATGCTGACAATCTGGTCTTTGCTCAGGATCAATCCCATGCTTTTCACCTGCCCATCGACCGCGAGCGCGGGAGTCATCATAACGCCCATGTTTAGAATGGCGTCGATGTCCGTCACCTTCTCGAAATCAGCCGCTACACCGAGCGCTGAAGCCGCCGCACGGGCGTTCGCCTCCAGCGCCTTGCAATAAGGACATCCCGTACCCAAAATTTGGATCTTCATGCTCATCAAACCTCCGTTAGTAATTATGCGTTCCGAAATCTTCGTTTCAGCCGATTATCGTTGTCCTTCCGATCCTAGCTCAATCTTCGTTGTGGATGAAATCGCCCGAAGAAGACAGCGAGCTTTAAGCCGATAAAGTCGGCGTTGGGCGTCTTCAATACATGACACGATGCCCGCATCCCGCAGCACCGCTAGGTGCTTGGAGATGTTTGTCCGCTCAGAGGAGCAGGCGCAAGCGAGCCGGGAAAGCATATCGACGAGCTCGTTGACGCTCATCTCCTGTTCGGCTAGTGCCATCACAATCGCCACGCGGGCAGGCGAGGATAGCGCCTTGAAGGCTTTCGCCAGCCGGTTGATGACAACCGGGCTAAAGCTTGTGCTTATGTGAATCATTTTTCACAATATATAATGTCGGCAATCGATCGTCAAGTGCTCTGAGGCATCGGTTTTATGCTGTCAAGTGCGCCGGCGTTCATGAGGCAAGGGGCTGAAGATACTTGACAAAACGGCGATAAGGCATTATTGTATATGCTTGTAAGCACATACAAGCAAAAGCTGGGCAATATGACCGAAGAAGCTTCCATTTTCAAAGTCCTGTCCGATGATACAAGATTGAGAGTGCTGAACGTTCTGCTGACGACGAACGCCTCCCTGTGCGTATGTGAGATCACGGACGCTTTGCAGGTACCGCAATACCAGGTATCGAAACACTTGTTCCTGTTGCGCAGCATGGGGCTGGTGTCGGCCGAAAGGAGCGGGACCTGGGTCTACTATTCATTGTCCACGGCGAGAGAGCGGAACAAGCGGCTTTTCGCTTTCTTGAGAGGCTACCTCAACGAGGGCTTATTTGCCGCTGATCGAGATGGAATACTGAAGCGATTGCGCAGAAGAGAAGGAGGGAAATGCGTCATCGGCTTTGGCCCGGCGAACAGGTTGAGGAAACCCGAATTGGCAAAAACGAAGTAAGAATAAAGGAGCTTTCACTTGAATATCGAGCGCTGCCTGTCGACTCAGCAAACCGCGAGGTTCCTGCGGAACCCTGAGTTGCGGAGCTATATTGCGAAAAACCGCAGCACACAATGAATCGGCTCCGGTACGTGTTTTTTTCAGGGAAAGGCGGGGCAGGCAAGACCACCATGGCCTGTGCCACGGCTTATCATTACGCTCAAGCGGGGGAGCGGACGCTCATAATTACCACGGATCCCGCTTCGAATCTGGCGGACCTGGTTGACGCGGAAATCGGCCACACGATTACCTCCCTGAGCGCGCCCAACCTCTATGCAGTAGCGATCGATCCTGATCGTGCAACTGAAGAGTATATCGAACGAGTACTGTCCCCGATGCGAAGCGTTATACCTCCTGAAGCGCTGAGAGTGCTCGAGGATCAGTTCCGTTCTCCCTGCACCGCCGAGATTGCTTCATTCGACCGGTTTGTCGACTTCATATCCGGAGATGTAGCATCACGGCATGGGGAGCAGTTTGAAAAGATCGTATTCGACACGGCACCCACCGGACACACACTTCGCCTCCTGGATTTGCCCGTAGACTGGAGCCAGTACATCGAGGAGCACGCCAGAGGCAGATGGAAAACGGACCTAGGGCCGCTGGCGGCGATCCGCGAGAACAAGGCGAAATATGACGAGGCCAGGCGGCTTTTAGCAAACTGGAGAATAACACGATTTTTCTTCGTGTTACAGCCGGAGGGTGCGTCGTTGTGGGAAACTCGACGATCCGCCCAGGAGCTTGCCCATCTCGGCATCCGAAGGATGGAGTTGATCGTCAACGGTATACTGCCGGAGCAAGTATGCACGGATCCCTTCTTCCGTCATCGCTTCGAAATACAGCAGAAATACCTCCGACGGATCGATTCGCTGTTTGCGCTACCCAAGCGCCTGGTTTTTCTTCGAGATTGGGAGATAAGAGGGGCGATTGGCTTGAAGAATTTCGCCGAAGAGCTTTTCCTGCGGAGCGAAGGACGACAGGGTCAGCCGATGCTGCGGTACGGGGGAGCCAATGAAAGGCAATCGCCAAGGCTCATAGCGGATCCTGTTCTTCCACTCCTTCAACCGGATAGAGCCACAAAGGCGGTTTTCTTTGCCGGAGAAGGCGGGGTGGGCAAGACCGTGGTGTCTTGCGCCACCGCTTATTTCTTGGCTTCGCAAGGCTACAAGACGCTTCTAATGACAACGGACCCGGCCGCGCGCATCGGCGAAGTGCTGGAGCGCACCGTCGGGGAGGCCATCCAGCCGATAGCCGGCATTCCGAATCTGTACGCGATCCGGATAGACCGGAAAAGGGCGGTTGAGGATTATAAAAGGCGCATATTCGATGAGGCACGGGAGAACTACGACGATGACCTGCTTTTGGCGCTGGAGGAGGAGCTGGAATCCCCATGCACCGAAGCTATAGCCGCATTTGAAGAGTTGCTCGCCTATGCGGACAGCGATGAGTATGACGCGATCGTCTTCGACACCGCTCCCGCAGGCCATGCCTTGCGCCGGGTGGAGCTTGCATTCGAGGACAAAAAGCAGCTAGAGCTGAGGGTGGAAGCCCCAGCTCTCAGCGCCGAGGTCAAGAAAGAAACCCAGAAACACCGTGAGCGGGTCTTTGCGCGGTTAAGAGACCCTCAGCGGACGGTTCTTGCCTTTGTCATGCGCCCGGAGCCGACATCGATTGTCGAGGCGCACCGGGCTTTCCTGGATTTAAGAAAAGCGGGAATGGCGGCGCAGTTTGTGGTTGCCACTCAGGTGCTTGAGCCCGGCACGTGCACCAACGATTTTTTCCGCAGCCGCAGGCAGATGCAGGAAGGATATCTACGTGATATCCGGGAGCGGTTCCAGGTGCCTGTGGCCAATCTCCCCCTCTTCGAGACGGAGATCGCCGGGCTGGAATTGGTAGAGCGAGCCGGCCAGATCCTATACGGAAGCGAGGCGCATAAAAGTGGGACAACCGATAAAGCGGTGGTGGGCGCTTAATTATGGATGAGAAGACTGTTTCAACCGCGGCGATTGTGAGGTTCTTCGCGCTCCCCATGGCTGCCTGCGCTCCGGAGAAGAGCTGGCGGCACGCCGCAGGGTTTCTGTCGGAGCGGCTCACCGCGACGTTCGGGGATTCCGTGCAATGTGAGTTCGTGGAGCTGTTCTCCCCAGAGTCTTTCCAGTACCCGGAGGTACTCGAACTGGTGAAACGAGATAGTCCGCCGCCGTTCGTAACCGTGAACGGGCGGCTGATCCAAAGCGGCGGCAAGTTCTCGGAGCGGTTGATTAGGGAAGAGTTGGAGCGAATTGGAATAAGAAGGAGCAGTTGATGGAGAACATGGCCACCGGCGCGCGAACCGAAGTTCTAGAAGCCGCAAGAAGTTTCGCCCGCGCGATTGGCGGGTCTTCCCAGTTCCAGGAGTATGAGCAGGCTGAAGCGAGCATCAAGGAGGATAGGGAAGCGCAGACTTTGCTGACTGAGTATCAGGAGGCTCAGCAAACCCTGCAGATGCTGCAAAGCTGGTCCGGCGGAAACTCGCACCACGCCGCGCAGTTTCGCGAGCTGGAAGAAAAGGTTTTGCAGCATCCGAAACTGCGCAGATATTTTAATGCCCAGGAGGGGCTGGTATCCCTGATCCAAAGGCTAAATAGAGGCCTCGGGGAGGAGCTGGGATTCGACTTTGCGCGGCTCGCCAAGCCTGCCGGTGGCTGCTGCTAGGAGGTGTGGTGATGCCCACCGATGTACTGAACACCGCCATGGTGTCGTTTGCGCGCAGTCTGAAATCCACGGAGGCGGTAAAGCGTTTTTTTGAGGCTCGGCGCAGATTCGAAAGCGACGAGGATCTTTCTCGATCGAGAGAGGCTTTCAACCAGGCTGCCAGGACCTTTCGGGAAAAGCAGACGGCAGGCACTTTGACCGAGCAGGAGATCAGCCAAATTCGCGCTCTCCAGTCGAAGATGAACCTGCACCCGCGCACCGTAGAGTATCTGCGCGTCCAGCAAGAAATGGCTGAACTGATGCAAGAGTGCAATCAGCAGATATCCGAGCTGCTAGGTTTCGATTTTTCCGCCATCGCCGCTCCCTCGGGGAGTTGCTGAAACGGATCCTTGAATGAGCTCTATTTCGGAAGTGCAGCTGCAGTACGCGCAGCTTCTCATCCGAACGGCATTGAACCTTCAGTCCGGGCAGCGGCTCTACATCTGGGCGGCGCCGGTGGAAGCCTCGGAGTTCATGAGGATATTGGTCGACGAGGCCTACCGGACCGGAGCGCGCGATGTGGATATCTTCTGGGAAGACGATCGACTCCGATTCCTGCGCATGGAGCATCAAGATGACGAGATAGGCAGACCTAGCGCTGATTGGGCGGCGGCTCACCTGGCGGAGGAAGCGGCCAAAGGCGAGGCTTTTTTGGTTTTCGACTGCACCTGCGCTGGGCTGTTTGATTCGCTGCGGCTGGAACGGATAGTGCGCTCTTTGATCGCGGAGAACCAACGCTTCGATCCGGTTTGGGAACATCTCGCGCGAAATACCACCAATTGGAGCATCGCCGCAGTCCCGACTGAAAACTGGGCCCGGAAGCTCTATCCCGAATTGCCGGTGAGCAAAGGAATAAGGCGAATTTGGGAGGACATCGCTACCTATTGCCGGCTGGGGGAGAAAGAAACCGCAATTGGCTGGACTACTCATATCGCCCACCTTCAAGCCAGAAGTGAGTGGCTGAACGGCCGTGACTTCCGGGGCCTATGCTTCCGAGGCCCGGGGACCGATCTGTACGTCGGTCTCCCAAGGGGACATGTCTGGCGCGGGCCCGGCTTCATTTCCGAGCGGGGAGTGCGCTTCATCCCAAACCTGCCGATGGAGGAGGTCTTTACCCTCCCGCACCTGGGATCGGCGGAAGGAAAGGTTCGCGGGACGCTTCCACTGGTGGTCAATGGGGGGATCGTTGAGGGCTTTTCCCTTATCTTTCAACAGGGGCGTGCCGTTTCGGCATCAGCGAAACGGGGAGAGGTACTGCTCAAAGAGGTCTTGGAAACCGATGAGGGCTCTTGCAGGCTAGGAGAGGTGGCACTGGTTCCTCAAAGCTCACCGCTCGCCCGAGAAGGCCGTTTGTTCTATAATACGCTTTTCGATGAGAACGCGTCGTGTCACTTGGCACTCGGCAGGGCTTATCGTTTTTCCTTGCGAAACGGCGGCCGGCTTTCCGTTTATGATTTCGCCGCGGCCGGAGGCAACCAGAGCCATATTCACGTGGACTTCATGATCGGATCGAACCGGCTCGATATAGACGGGTTGACTTCCGGGAACGGAGAAGAAGCGATCATGAAGAGTGGCGAATGGGTGGCTCCAGAAGCGACGCCGGATCATGAGCCGTTCAAATCAGGATCGTGATCACTGCCAGGCCGACGAAAAGCCCCGCCATGGCCAGCTTTACCGCCGCTACGCTCTTCTGAAAGAACGCGGTCAGGCCTTTCAGGCCCAGCCCGGTGAAGCTCAGGGCGAAAACAACCAGCAGGGGCGCGATGAAGCCCAGGTTGTAGAGCAACAGGTAGGCGTAGCTGCGCAGCTGCTTGCCGGTCCGGACGGCGTAGATGATCGTCGGCAGATAGACCTGCCCCGTGCAGGCCAGCTCAAACAGGGTAACGAGGAATCCGAGAGCAAGCGCGCTGCCGAGGAGAGCGGCCGACCGGGCCCGGAATCTTATCGAGGAATGGATCTGCCTCTTCAGCGCGGAAGGCAGCTGCAGGACGACCTTGGCGGTCTTACCTCGGCGTAGCTGCAGGTAGTCGTAAAAACTCAAGCCAGCGAAGACCGCCAGCGCACCGACAAGGGCCCAGCGGAGAATACGCGCCACGAGGAAGAAGGACTGGGCGTAGCGCACGGCGCTGAGGAAGCCAAGCCCGATCAGGAAATAGGTGACAAATACACTCGCCGAGTAAAATAACCCCAGGACCAGCACTTGCCTTCGGCTCTTACCGGCCACAGCCAGAGCCGATACGAGAAAAATCAAAGTCGTAAAGGCGCAGGGATTTATGCCGTCCAGAAGCCCGGCGGCGATGACCGGAAGCACCGCCAGGTCGAGCTTCTTCGTAACCGGGGCCCCGCCTTCGGCCGGCGGCTCGGCCGCCGCCGGACCCGCACCGCGGTCGGCTCCGGCGGCGAGGGTGATAATGGCCTCGCGGAGACCGGACTCGATTTCCCTTTCACCCTGCAGGACTAGATCTCCCACCACGACCGCCGGGTAGGAGCGCTCCTGTTCGCCCAGCCGCTCCAGAAGCCGCAGATAGCGTTCATAGGCTTTCGTATCGAATATGTCCGTCCGCGAGACTTCCAGCTTAATCCCGAGCTCTTCCTCCAGCGCCGGGATTTGCTGGGAAAGAAAGCGCTCGCAGCTTCGGCAGCCCGAGGAATAAATGTAGGACAGTCTGACAATTCCGCCCGGCGCGCCGGACGCCCGTTCTTCGACGCCTTCTTCTTTTTTGGGCGAGGTGACACGCACCTCGCCATAGACGCGGAACAGGGCCTTTTCTTGACCCGGGGCCGTGGATCGTACGATGAAATCCTTTTCGCTGAAGCCCTCGTAGCCCGCCGGATCGAAGATCAGCCGAAAAACCTGCTCGCCTTGCGGCGCAATTTCCACTTGTCCCGGCGGAGCGAAAAGACAGTCGCAGGTGGCGATGAAGGACACCCGCACGGCCTCAGTTCCGCCATTGCGGACCGTCACCAGCAAATGGATCGGTTTGCTGTCCGGGATCACACCGAAGTTCCACTGGTTCGGCATGAAGATCAGGGAACCTGAAGCGCGGGCTGACTCCGACGGGATTAGCGCCAGGAACAGGAACAAGAGCGCCGCCCGCCCGGTCGAGCCTGGGGAAAGCCTCCCGTGCCGGTCCTGCGCGCGCGCCCTCGCCGTTCTAACCGCTGCCCGATGATATGAGCTGTCGAGGCCCTGGCTCATGGGTTTGAACTCTTGCGGAGGCTCTCCAGATGCCGCTGCAGCAAGGTCTTGAATTTCCGCTGGATCTCCTCTTCGCCCTGCAGTACGGAATCCGCGAAGACCACCGCCGGATACGCCTTCTCTTCGGCTCTAAGCGCTTCCAGTCTGCGCAGGTACCTCTGCTGGTTTTCCATTAAGCAAATGTCGTATCGGGACACGCGCAGCCGGATGCCCAGTTCCTGCTGCAAGGAGATCATTTGCCGAACCAGGAACAGCTCGCAGCCCTTACAGCCCGGATCGTAGTAGTATTCAAAAGCCAGCTGGGGAGCCTGGGCCGAGGCGCGTGATTTGGGTTCTACCGCAACATGACCAGCCGCTCCGCCGGCAAGGACGTGGCCGGCGACCCGGAGCGCCTGGCGTTTCGCCGCGCTTCCTTTTCCGCTGTGTACGATTACCTGCATCGCGATCTCTCCCTCGTCCTCCGAGGGATCGTAGCGAAGAAGCGCGGTAGCGATTCCGTTTTTGGCCAGCTCGAAGTGTTCCGGTTCGACGGTGAGGCACAGGCAAGTGCTGATGAAACGCACCTCCATCGGCCGCCGGCCCGGGTTGGCCACGCTTAACTCCTGCTCGACCGGGGTGGTGGCGGCGATCGTGCCGAAGTTCCACTCGGCAGGATGCAGGACGGGCTCGATCGGCCCGCCGCAGCCAACCACAGCGATTAGAGTGAATCCGGCTAGGACCAGCCATTGCCGCCAGCGCAGGCGAAATATCGCCATCCCCGCGCTACTCCCTCTCCTGCCGCTTGTTATGGTCATGCTCGACCCATACCTGCATCTTGCGCATCGCTTCCTTCTCGTTCTGCGACTGCTTCCCGGGCTCCATGCCCCGGCTGCGGATAGGCTCCGCTATCGTAAACCATCTTGCCTTGGAGCTCAACGGGCGGACGGGCGGGCCGGCTATGCCTGGTGGCAGGGCCACACCGGC